>Ga0208879_1001055_pt1 | contig 26923 bp, 15 predicted proteins | sample Knorr_S15_td_Bot_FD_185605 | JGI IMG/M metagenome (GOLD analysis project Ga0208879, IMG submission 185605) | Marine microbial communities from Southern Atlantic Ocean transect - Knorr_S15_td_Bottom_ad_5009_LV_A (SPAdes) (version 2) | ecosystem: Environmental > Aquatic > Marine > Oceanic | place...
GAAGCGTAGAACCAGAACAATACCACCACCGGGAGTAGACAATAGGCAAACAGCAAGCCGAAAAACGAGAAGATAAGCAATGCCGCCAGGCCACCACCCAGGAATTCCATCTTGTCCATACCACCCTCATCCATCCCCCCTTCAGCCATGCCGATCTCAGTCGGATTCTCCTCCTCGGCGACATCCGGGTCAGGTCCCTCAGAGGCTCGACTCCCACTCCTTTGACTGATGGTGTGGATGATGATCGCCGGAATCGCAAAGCCGAGTATGACCAGCATCTCAAGAACTCCACCCAGATAGGATTCGGGCGAGAGCGGGGTGGAGACATATCCATGGATGATCGAGTATTGGCCCAGCGCTCCAAACAATCCTCCCAACAGTGCTGGGATGATGACTTGGGCGAACTTCTCAATCGAGGAGGAGCGCGCCATCGTCCGCTGCTCGGCCGCCGCAGACGTATCTGCATCCTCGTCCATGGATGGTGCTGATGATAGGAGCATTTTCAGTGCTTCGACCGAAATATGAGCGAGAGGCAGGCTCAAGCGGGGTGGCCCTTTCGAGGGAGTGATTCACATGAGTAGGGGGAAAATCGTTGCCGCGGCACTCGCGCCACATCCTCCCCACCTCGTCTATGCCGAGAATCCGCCGCAGAATGAGCCGGTATCGGAATGTGGCTGGGAGAACCTGCGCTGGGCCTACGAACGGATGCGGGCTAATCTCGACAAACTCGACTATGATGTGATAGTCATTCTCTCGCCGCACTGGCAGACCTATGTCGGCACCCATTTCCTCGGCTTGGATAATTTCAAATCGCTCTCGGTTGACCCGGTATTCCCGAACCTGTTTCGCTATCATTACGACATCGATGTCGATGTCGAACTTGCGCGGGCGATTCACGACGAAGCCGCCGCCGATGGACTGGCGGTGAAGATGATGGAGAATCCTGATTTCCGCGTCGATTATGGCACCATCACCTCGTGCCACCTGACCCGCCCACAATGGGATAAGCCGATCGTCTGCATCAGCAGTAATCGCTCGCGCCAATACTATTCGGTCGAAGTGATGCAGGAGATGACGGCACAACTGGGTCGAGCAACCGCACGGGCAATCGAGAAATCTGGCAAGCGAGCACTGGTACTGGCAAGCAACTCGCTGTCGCATCGGCACTTCGTCACCGAGTCAGATATCCCCGAGGATATGAGCAAGGAACATATCACCAGTCACCACCTCTACCTGTGGGACATGAAAATGATTGAATTACTGCGCAGTGGGCGAACTAGGGAAGCGCACGACCTGATGCCGGAGTTCACTGAACAGGCAATGAGTGAGACCGATGGTGGCGGCCTGACCTGGTTACTAGCGGCACTGGATTATCCGGAATACGAGGCCATCGTACACGGTTACGGCACAATCATCGGCACCGGTAATGCAATCATCGAATGGCCCTGTCATGCTCAGGAGGGGGGAGAATGAGCGGAGAAGTGGTGATGTCGGCCGTGGTTCCGGTGCACCCTCATCCATTGCTTGCGGCAAAGGAAAATGTAGGTTGGCAGAACCTGGCCAACGCCTATGAGGAATTGCGCCAGCGCATCATCACCAGCGGGGCCGAAACACTGGTGATCTATTCGACCACCTGGCCGAGCATCATCGGCCACCAACTGATAAACGACCCGAATCCGAAGTGGACTCTGGTCGATGACGACTTCCACGACCTCGGCTCGCTACCGTATGATTTTTCCGTCGATGTAGAGTTTGCCGATGCCTGGAATGACGCCAATAAAGAGCGTGGGTTGACTAGCCGAGGTATCAATTATCACGGCTTTCCCATCGATGTCGGCTCTGTGGTCGCGGTCAGTCTGCTCAATCCGGACAACCGCTGGCCGGTAAGCATCGTCTCGAGTAATGTCTATTCCAACCGCGCTGAAACCATCGTCCTGGCGAAGTCCTGCTTGGCGGCGATTGAGAGGACCGGGAGAAAGGTTGCGGTGATCTGTGCCATGAGCCTGTCGAACCGAATGTTCACCGAACCCATCGAGGCAAAGGATGACCGGATACACTCACTCAAAGATGACGAATGGAATCGCAAGATACTCGAGTTCCTCGGCCAGGGCCGACTCGAAGATGTCGCCCAATTATCGCGCCAGATTCACACTCAGGTACGGGTACAGAAGGTGGTCTCATTCAAGCCGATGTGGTTCCTTTCGGGAGTGAATGGGCAGAATAACAACCTCATCGGCGAGGTGCTCGCCTACGAGGCACTACACGGTGCCGGCGGCGCGGTTGTCCACCTCCTACCCGACCCAAACCCCTCGGGCGACAAGGAATATGACGAGGACGACGTCGAATACTACTCCGGCGATAGAGATGTTCTCGCCGGCGATGGCGAAGCGCAGGACGTAGGAGGGGAAAACCCTGAATCCGATGACGGAAAGCATGGCGAAGAGGTCGGGGAAGGTGATTCTCATGACAGAGGAACGGTTCAATCCAGCGCGGGCGCAGGGGATGGCGCGATAGCCGTCAAGGGCGCTAGCCAATACATTACTGGAGGGGGCGGTGGAACGGTTGAGAGAACCGTGATGATTAACACGGACTCGGCGCCAAAGCCGGTCGGTGCATATCCTCATGCCCGTAGGGTCGGCGACCTGCTATACCTCTCCGGGGTCGGGCCGAGGCAGGCCGGTAGTGACGAAATCCCGGGGGGAGCGATTAAGAATGGTTCGGGACAATCCCAGGACTACGACATCAAGGCCCAGACCAGAGCATGTATCGAGAATGTCAAAACGATTCTGGAAGCGGCTGGCTCTTCACTGGAAAAGGTGCAGGACATCACCGTATTCCTTGTTGACATGGAGCGTGATTTCGCCGGCTATAACGAAATATACGCTGAGTATTTCACCACCATCGGGGCTACTCGTACAACTTTGGCAATCACCGCTCTGCCCACCCCCATTGCGGTGGAGATGAAGGTCATCGCCCTCTCCTGAATGAGCGCAGTGCGTATTCCAACAACCGGCCTCTTAGCAAAACATTACCTAATAGTCATCGCTCAGCGAGGAATATGGATGTCTTGTAGATGGGTGGCGCTGGAATCGAAACATTTGATTTCCAGCCGCTGATGCTGGTGCTACTGGTCGCCTTTCTGGTCCCAATCGTCATCAAGAGGAGCAACAAAGTTGCGATACCTATTGTGGTTGGGGAAATTATCGCCGGCATGGTGCTGGGCCCAAGTGGCCTGGGATGGGTCGAACTGGATGGCGAGGTCATTCTTTTCCTGCGTGATTTCGGACTAGCATACCTGATGTTCATCGCCGGTATGGAAATCGACTTCAACATGATTGCAAAAATCGCTCGTGATTCCACCAATAAAGAAGGCTCCAGCATTCTCAAGAATCCAATCGTCATCGGGCCAATATCATTCCTCCTGACCTTAGTGATGTCGGCATTATTCGCCATCGCACTGCTGAGCGTCGGAATTATAACCAGCGGTTGGATGATGGTGGCGCTGATTCTCTCGACCACTTCTCTCGGCGTGGTCTTACCGGTACTGAAGGAAAGAAATCTTAACAATACAAAATTAGGACAAACCATTCTGCTGACGGCATTACTTGCAGATTTCATCACTATGTTTCTGATTTCAATCTATGCGACGTATCTCGACAATGATAGTTTCAGCATCGAGATATTGTTGATTTTCGGGCTCTTCATCGCTTTTGCCTTCCTATATCGCACCGGGCTGATTCTAGGACGAATTACCCGCATCAAGAAATTGCTGGATGACCTATCGCATTCGACTGCACAGATCAAACTCCGTGCCAGCCTGGTGCTGTTGGTTGCCTTTATCGTCCTAGCTGAGATGCTCAACTCCGAGATGATTCTCGGCGCCTTCATCGCCGGAATAATCGTCTCACTCGTCACCACCTCACAAGACCGTCGAGTCGAGCGTGAACTGGAGGCTTTCGGATTCTCTTTCTTCATCCCCATCTTCTTTGTCCTGGTCGGAGTTGGCTTCAATCTCAGTGAATTGATGAAGTCTACAGAAGCGATGTTATTGGTACCCATTCTCCTCCTCATTGCCTTTGCTGTGAAATTCATTCCAACTCTCATCTTCCGCTTCGCCTTCAGTTGGCGAGAAACCTTGGCCGCAGGTTCGTTGCTCTCGGCCCGACTATCACTGATCATCGCCGCCTCACTCATCGCCCTTGAGAGAGGAATCGTCAACGATTCTACCAATTCAGCCATCATCCTGGTGGCAGTGATAAGTGTCACCATCTCTCCGCTGTTATTCACAGCAATTATTCGCAAGCCGAAATATGCTTTAACCACTTCTGAGATTGGCGAATTGGCGTTGAAAAAATTGCTCAGTGCCATCGACCACCTCGACATTTCCTTCACCCGGGGGGAACTCAAAGCATTGTTCAGTCGCTTTGATGCCGACGGCGGCGGGATGCTCGATATCGAGGAATTCATCGCCGCATTCGAAGGCGACCACTCGGCCGAGGAACTGGAACCACTTTGAGAGCCGATTTTCGACCTTGCTCACGCACTTATTCACCCCTTCATCCCCGCTTCTCCCCGGGCGAGAGGTTGAAACCCATCGTGCCCCTCGCAGTGGTCGGGAGCGATATGTCAGTTCATACCCAGGCGCGCAAGGTCACCACCCAGACCCTGCAGGAGATGAAGCATGCCGGCGAGAAGATTACCATGCTTACCTCCTATGATTATTCATTGGCAAAACTGGTTGACCGCTCCGGCGTCGATATCATTCTGGTCGGTGATTCAGCTGCCAATGTGATGGCTGGCCACGACACCACCGTGCCGATAACCCTCGACCATATGATCTACCATGCACAATGTGTGCAAAAAGCGGTTGATAGAGCCCTTATCGTCGTTGATATGCCATTCGGCACCTACCAAGGTAATTCGCGTGCCGCTCTCGATTCAGCCATCCGAATCATGAAGGAAGCCGCTGGTCATGCAGTCAAATTGGAAGGCGGTTCAGAGGTTGTCGAATCGATTGAGCGAATCCTGACCGCAGGGATTCCGGTGATGGGGCATCTCGGCCTGACACCGCAGTCGATCTACAAATTCGGCACCTACACCGTGCGTGCCAAGGAAGATGGTGAGGCGCAGAAATTGATTGCCGACGCTAAACTGCTTGAAGCGGCAGGATGTTTCGCCATCGTCTTGGAAAAGATTCCTTCAGGTCTGGCCAAGCAGGTCACCGAATCGCTCGATATCCCAACCATCGGCATCGGCGCCGGTGGCGACTGTGACGGCCAGGTATTGGTACTGCACGACATGCTCGGCATCACCACCGATTTCAGCCCTCGGTTCCTGCGCCGATACCTCAATCTCGAAGAGCAGATAGAAGGTGCGGTGAAACAGTTCTGCAAAGATGTGCGGGCGAAGGATTTTCCCAATCAGGACGAATCCTACTGAGTATTTCGATGGCCGATTAGAATCACCTTCGGGCTCGGCTGAGTCTCTTGCCTGCTTCATTCTGCTTAATGGCAACAGTTTTGCACTCGGATTCAGGTTTTTCCTCTCGGGCGACATACGTATCGCTTCTATTCGTACGGTCGTAATACTTACTGAGGCAGAAAAACCGAATGCTCGGCTAAGTCTCTTGCATGCTTCAATCTGCTTAATGGCAACAGCTTTGCACTCGGATTCAGGTTTTTCCTCGCGGGCGACATACGTATCGCTTCTATTCGTATGGTCGCCCTCACAGTTATTTGCTTTCGCTGGGTTGCCACAGAACCCTAGTTCCATCCGGCATCCGATACCATCCAGCCTTCCCCCTCTCGGTGGTCGATTCCGGCGCCAATAAGGTGCCAGTGGAAGGATTCATCGGGCCGTTGTAGGTGTCGATGAGTCCGAGCGCACGGGAATTGGCAACCCCGCTACCCCACTCTCCGAACGGGTCATCCTCACCCCATCCGAGGTCCACCTCCAGCAATGGTGCCAAGAAAGGGTCGGGCAGGTCGGGCAGGTCGGGCAGTTCAGGTAGTTCGTGATCCATCTCCCTGACAACTTCCCTGACAACTTCCCTGACGACATCCTTGAGCACGGAACCTGCGACATCAGCTTTCACTTCAACTTCCACTTCAGCAGGCTCCACTCCAGCGCCCTCAGGGAACACAGTAGTTGGCTCCTCAGCGGCCTCCCCGGGCGGCACGTCGGTAGGCCCCTCGGCCTGTTCAGGTGACTCGGATATCGCATCGGCGGGTTCCTCGGCCGACACATCGGTTGACTCCTCGACCGATTCTTCAACTGCAACTGTAGGCGCGAGAGTTGAAAGGGATGCTTCTAGGTCAATCGGTGTCGTTTGTTCGTCGATTGGCTGGGAGAATGACTCAATACTCGCCGGCGATTGGCCAGTCAGTAGAATTCCTTGTGGAATAGCCCGGGGCTGGGTGAGTGGTGCCACCAAAGGTGGTAATGGCAGTGGTTGTGCCGGCAATGCCAGGCCAGGTGGAATTGCTAATCCGGGCGGCGGCATGGCCGGGGAAGGAGCGAGGTTGTGAGCAAAGCCCTGAAACAGCGATGTCGGCGCAGGTGGAGGTATATCTCCGCTGGGCATCAGCACCGGCATCGGCACCGCCACATCCTGCTCTGGTGCATCCGCCACCCCGGTAGCATTGTCCGGGGATGATTGCGAAGTGGATTCCATGTCGGCAATTAGTTCCTCATCGCTCTTTCTTCGTTTGCCGGAGAGACGATAAACCGCGCCGGCAACGGCCAATAACAGCAGAGATAGAATGGCGATTCCGCCGATTATCACTCGCTCGGATGAGCCTAATAGTCCACCGAAAATCGTTGCCTCGATATCGACGAAGACTATCTCGGGTGGTAAATCATCATACTCGGCAGTAATCTGGTGTTGCACACCTTGTTCCTGCAATTCAATGTAGTGATAGCCCTCATGATAGCGCACCGGGCCAGCCGAAGAGGTCAGAACAACCTCATTGCCGGCGATTGGAACGGCATTCCCATTCGCATCTCTACCGGTGACCAATACCCGTAATTCCTCCCCCTGCACTCCTACTTCGGGAGAAAACTCGATCATCAGATGGTGCAACTGACCGAGCCGCACCTCGATGATGATATCGTGGGTTCCGAGCGGCGTTTGCGCGGTTAAGGTCTGGATGCGAATGGGGGTATCTTGGGCGGTGGTAAAGACGTAATTTCCAACTCCTTGGCTACCATTGCTGATATTCCCGGTATGTTCGGGGACGAACCACTCCACATCCAATGGAAATTTATTGCCATCCTCGTCAACCCCGAGAACCTCAAAAGTCAGATTTTGACCGACCGCGACGACCAGAGTCTCACTACTATCCGAATAAACTTCCAATTTTATGGCCACCCCATGCCCAACTTCCAGGGTCAACCTTTCGGGCACCCCCCCACCATAAGGGGTCAAAGTGATGATGTGATTTCCAACCCGGTCGGGAATGAAGGTGAATGAACTATTCACCGAGGTTTCAGGGAAGGATAAATGGTCGGCCTCGAGTTTCCAAGCAAGCCCCCCGCTATCGATTGAATTGCCATCCGCATCCTCAAGTCTCGGCGATAATACGAGTTGGTCATCGGTGGTAAGTTGAAAGGTTCCACTCAACCGCCCCAAGTCATTTCCCTGGCCACCTCTGGAAATGATGAAACCGTCGATGATGGTGGCCGTAAGTGACCCTGCAACCACGGTGATATCGATGTAATCACTCCACGTTTCACCGCCGGTCGCGGCGCTGGAATAATTCGCATGGATTCGCCATGTTCCGACCTCGGTTGCTTCGATTTGGGCGCCGATGGAGGTTTCCACCAGTGGCAGCGAAGAATTATTCTGAGAATACCAGGTGCCAATTATCGGTTGTGAATTGCCCTGCATATCGAGCACTGAAAGTGATAGATTCAGGATTTTGTCGGCATCGATGGTAAGCATCTCCGAGTTGATGATGATCGATGCCGGGGCACCGTAGTCAACGGTGATGACAGCGCTGACCTGATAGCCGAGGATATTGGCAGAAATCGTGTGATTTCCGACCGGACCAGGAATCCAATTCAAGACACTGCCAGATGAGATATTACTGCCGGCGGGAATGGTGTAATTATCGGTCGGGGTAAAGGCGGGAGCACGATTTCCCTTGGAATCTATTTTCATCGGCAATAACTGAACCACATCGTCAGCGCTGATGTTGTATGATGAAAGTTGTAATTCAGCGGCGATGGTGGTACCTTGAAGGACTGTAAGCGTCGTCGATTGATTGACATCGCCAATACAGGCCCAAACAGTTACTTCTCCGGTGGCATGCGGATAGAACATTCCATCTGAGCTAACCGAGCCATTCGTCGCCCCCCATATGGGAAAGACCCCCATGGTTTGGCCAACACTATCCTTCACCACCGCGGTCAATTGCAGATGTTGGTCGGCGGGAACCGAGCCTGAACCGGGGTGGATTATCTCGATCGAAGCCGCGTTCTGGTCTTCGGGACAACCGGGAAGAGTGAAACTGGAAATTGTGATTGGCTGCAGATTGAGGGTGAGGTTGGATTGCGAACCGACTGAGCGGGAATGGTTCGACTGCAACAGAATTGACTGCGACTGTAGCAAGAGCAGGGTGGTGATGAGAAGGATGATTCTACGCATCACAGCACCTCATCAAAGTCGGTTCCATCGACCCTCGACATCGACTTCCCAATGAGTCAACACCCCCGAGGTATCGTAATACCATCCCGATTGACCCTGCACCGTACCCTCTGCCGCGACCATCACTCCACTGGCTTTTGCCATCACCGAGGCTTCGACCGCTTTGTCACCACCGACCGAGGATGCAGATTTGGTTGGGTGGGTCGGTTGAATTGGTTGGGCTGGTTGGGCTGGTTGGGCGACAGGTGCAGCGGTGGTGGCTGGCTGTTCGGTGGGCGGTGAAATCGCCACGACCTCGGAATCAGATTTCAAGCCCTGAGAAAAGTCTTCGCCACGGTTTCGCCGCATCACATATACCAGTGTTGCGAGAATTAATACGATTACAATGGTGCCGGACATCACCACAACATCCGATGAACCGAGGGCACCTCCGAGTAATGCCCCTTGAACATCGAAGAATTTCTGCACTGTGATATCACCATAGCGGACTGTAACAGCGTGGTCGGTACCGCCGGTCTCCATCGAGATCTTCCAACTGCCGTGATTGATGAAGGTGGCAGGGCCGGCGGTCGAGGACACCATCATATCCGAAGGTGGGATGGTAAGGGAATTATTGTAAGAATCGAATACCCTGACATCAATGAACATCTCATCTCCCTGATGGAATTGGTCGCTGGACAGAATCACCTCGATACGCGCCGCGTGTCCGGGTTGAACGGAGATACCGAAGAAGAGTTGAGCATCCTCTGAATAGAGTGCGATGGTCCAATCCCCGGCACTATGACCGGATAAAATCCATTCACCACTGTCGGTGCCGGCTCGAATACTCCCCGCACCTTCGGGAATCTCCCAAGTCAAAACATCTACCAGAAATGAATTATCGGACAGGTCATGCCCGTAAACCGTGAAGGTGACCTCACCTTGGCTACCGGAAACGATGCTGAGATTATTGGCCACATCCAATGCCAAGGTCCTGGCTCGGCCCGGCATCACCTGCACCATGATACTGGCATAAGCCGAATCAGCTTGGGCGCGTATCTCGTGCAAGCCGACCGATTGAGGATAGTAAACCCCGCGATGCAGGCGGAAGTCGGTCGTGCGGTCATCACCATCGACGCTCCAATTGAGCAAGACCGAGCCGACATCATTGCCATCAGCATCGAATAATAGTGGTGATAAATCAATTACCTCATCGGTCGATATAACTGCACTTTCTCCCTGCAATTGGATCAAAGCCAATTCACCGGCGAAAACATCGATGGTCAACTTAGCCGAGAAAAGCATCTGTTGTTCGTCGTCGAACCAACTTCCGGTGATGTTCCATTTGCCGCTGGTGGTCGCCTCGAAATTGGCCCAGGTGCCAAATGAGGATAGCCAGTCATCAGCAACCACCGCTTCAGTATCCCATAATCCCGTGACTACCCATCGGTTATTGCGAATATCGCGAGCCTGCATGTGAATCACAACATCGTCATCAGCGCTGACGCGCTGGTTTTCGCTGACCAACAATAATTCGCTGGCATAGCCATGGATGATCTCGATGGTGATCGATGCACTCAGGCCCTCGGTGGAGACCGATAGGCTCCAATTTCCCACCGCATTGGGTAACCACTCGGTCGAATTCTCTCCCAGTCGAAGGGCGCCGGTCTGATAAGTCCAATTTGCCAAGGGGATGATGACCTCCTCGATATTACCGTAGATATCGGTGCGTAGAACTTTGAGTTCTACCACTTCATCGGCGCGGAAAGTACTCTCCTCGGCAACCATTTCAATGCTGTCGATAACCGCGGATATCACTTCCACCTGGGTTATCGCCGAAAGCCCCGTCGATGTCGCACACGATATATTCCAACTACCGACCGCACTACCGGTGAATACACCGGCGGTGGTGATAGTTCCCGATTCGGCATCCCACTGCAGGGTGCCTGCCGCATCGGGGGAGAGGATGTTTCCGAACGAATCCTGAAGTTCAGGTGTTATAGTGACCGATTGACCGGAACGAACATACAGGGCACTCGGCAGAATTAGAACTGTGGCTTCTCCGGGGATGACGGTCAGCATCATGGTAGCCGATAGTTCACCCCAATGCACTTCAATGCTCGCGTTACCGACCTGAGCGGGAATCCATACCCCGGTCTCATTCACCACCCCTTGTGAGGGCGACCAGAGCAGGGTGTGTCCAAAAACCTCGTTGGCCCTGGCATCGAGCAGTTTGGCGGTTAATTGCACGCTTGAATCCAAACCCACTTCACTGACATTGCTGAGCAGAGAAAGTGAAGCCGGCCAACCCGACTCGACGGTGATGTTGACTAATTGTGAAACCGCTTCAGAGTTAGCGGTAATGGTGATGTTTCCCGCCGACCAAGGGGTGAATAAACCGGCACCGTCGATGGTGCCATTGGTCGTACTCCATTCAATGCTACCGGAAACGGTACTATTCGATGCGTCATATAGGGTCGCAGAAAATTGCATCTGACTATCTGCATCGATGGTGATTGGTGGAATCTGGTCGATTTCGATGTGGGTCACCGGACCTGCGGATACATTGGAAATCAGTGGTCCGGACAATGCCAACAGCAGCATTAAACCAAGCAGGAAAGACTTGCGGCCAATCCTACAACCCGTCGCCGACACGTCTCTCCCCGAACGCGACTCTTGGTCGTGCAAATGAAGGCAGCGTTGTGAAGTTCCCCTCTTAGAGGGGAAAAATCCACTCTAGAACCGAAATTCGGGTTAGAGCCACCTTGGACGTGGGGATGCAACCCAGTCTTGGCATGGGGCGAGAGGGGTGAGAGGTGGGGCGGGCGCGAGCGGTTACTCGCTCCATTCCTGCCAATCTTCATCCCCGGGCTCCTTGAACCACCAGATACCATGTTCATCTTCCCACCATTCAGTGCCGTCGTCATCGACTCGATAACTATCGTCACCATCGGTAGATTGAGTCGACTCGGTTGCAGATTCAAGTTCCGGGATTTCCGGATCGCTCTTTCGGACCTCTCCATCCTCTTCGTCATCTTCCTCCCAGTCTTCCTCGTCATATCCTTCGGTACTACGTCGGAATAGAACGATTACCAAGACCAGAAGAACGACTATTACAAATGCACCGAGTCCACCAGCAACATAGTAAAGTGGACCACCGGAAGCGAAGAAGCCTGGAATCGTTGCAGAAACGTTGTAGATCACTGAATTGCTGACGATCTGCCCCGAGATCACGGTGGAGACGGAAATCGTGTGCTCTCCCTCATCCAATGTCTCAACCGCAAAGGTGGTGGAATTGACCTCGGTGACTTCGCCTCGTCCGGTGGCTTCGACTACGAGAGCACTTCCGGTTGGCACCGCCACCGGATTACCATAATCATCGAATGCAGTCAATGAGATGGTCACGGTTTCCTGCTGTTCAACCGCGGTGGTATCGATAACGATGATGATTTCTGAAAGTGCTGAATGCGCAACTGTAATCGACCAGGTTCCTCCCTGGGCCCCTGGCAATTCGTAGGCAAGGTCGTACGGCCCTTCCTTGGCTGCAGTGTAAGAATAAATCCCAATCCCGGTCTTTACCAATGTTTCAGTTGGATGCACCCATTCAACATCTTGAGCAAAGGTGTTGCCAGCAACATCGGTCCCGGTCATACGCACGGTTAGCTTTTGACCGGCCTCGACACTATTAGCGCTGGCTTCGTGGGCAACAACAAGAGCTCGACCATGACTGATATTCACGGTAATCTGATCAGATAATAAACCATTTGAGTCTGAGGCACGGATCACATATAACCCCTCATCACGAGTCTCGCCGCTCCAAACGAAATCGTCGGTGAACATTGTTGCTGTAATATCCTCATTATCCATCGTCCACGTAAGGATATCATTGTCGATAGGGTTGTCATTGAAGTCGACCAACTCTACCTTGAATGGAATGACCTCATCGGTGTCCATTTCCCAAATACAATCACTGGCCCAATGTGAATCGGCCTCCGCGCCGGCATTGCAATCACCCGGAAAGATGAATGAAATACCGCTCAATTGACCATGGGTGATTGTGTAATTGACCGAGACGGTGAAGTTCAGAACTGAGCCGGACTCAGTGTAAATCGCCTGGACTGTGTAAAGTCCGGTGAAAGTCGGTTTGAATATCACCCCCGAGGCAGCATCGTTGACATCGTATCCATACAGCCAATCTTTGATGTTCATAGCATCTGGGATGCCATCTTTAGAAATCATCCAATCGACTTCTACCGACCAGCGATTACCTTTGGCATCGACGCCGTATGAACTGACCGAACTCTGGTCGTCGGCGGTAAGGTTGGTCGGCGTGTTCATATCTATTTCCATCAATCTAATAACGCCGTGCGAAACCGCGATGATGACCTCGGTTTGGGAGCCATTATAGCTGCCGCGAATCATCTTTGCGCCTACCGTCTCCGGTTCCCATATCGCGGGTGAGCCCTCGGTACCGGGAGTCAACCAACCACTCCCCACGGTCCAATTCTCAGCCGGCAGGTCAACCACCATCCTGTTTCCTCTGACGTCGACTCTGGTGGTATTCAGCCAAATCCGGTCGTCAGCGGTAATGGTAGTGGCACTGGCATTGATTTCCAGATAATCGATTGCGCCGTGAACAACGGTGACCGTGGTATTTTCATCCAGTCCAAATGCGCTGGTCAGATTGACCTGCCAAGTGCCGATGATGTCAGCGGTGAAATTTCCGGCGGTGATGTTGCCCCCTGGTGATTCGACATCCCAAGTCACCAATCCCAAGACAGATTTATTGACGTCATTTCCCTTGGAATCCACTACCTCCCAAGTGAATGAACATGTTGTCCCAGCAGGGACGTAGAGGTCGTCATCACCGCAATTTCCGATAGTTATCGACACCGGCGAGCCGGGGATGACTGTGAATATTTTATATTCGGTTTGAGTACCCCAATTGATCTCAATGATCTGGGCGCTGCCCACTGCCCATGCATCCCATCGCCAAGCGTGGGTATCACTCGTCGATTGCTCGGTCAAGGTACCATTCGTCACCGATGACGTCACTACCTCACCTTGAACGATATTGGCATGCTGGTCGTAAACTGTGACTTCAAAAAAGACGCCTTGATCGGCATCAATTATCAGACTGCCACTATCGGTAACAAAAATGCTGTTCCATGTAACCGGAGCCCCGGGGGTCACGGTGACGGTAACAGAATCACAGACCAGACCGAAGCAGGCCTTGACCACCCAATTTCCGGAAATATCTGGTGTGAACAATCCGTCACTGTTAATCGAGCCTGAAGTCGAAGACCACTCGACCGCACCCGATACAACCGAGCCATTCGGGTCGTACATGATGTAGGAATACTGAATCGTGTTGTCGGCATCGGTTGATGCTCCACTTGCCGGCGAAATCGTCACCTGGTCGACATGGGTGTAATTGACCAGAATTACCGGACGGTGAGAAATATCGGTATCCTGAGAGTGCGCGATGTCGAGGTATGCCGGTCCGGTTACGATGAGAACAAATTCGTGAATGCTGGTTAAGTCTAATCCACTGTGCGAGAGGTCGAGCCATACCCATCCCTCAAAGCTGACTGATGCCATTATTGTGACATTTCCGGTGGCGGAGCCGTAGTCGACTCCGGCCTGCATTCCCGGAGCACCCCATAGATTGCCATTGGAGACTTCATTCCAAGTGGTACCGAGAGAGGTGTACCCACCCGTCAATAGCGGGTGGGCTGAAATAGTGACCCAGGACGAGACGACACCGGCATTCATTATCGTATTTTCAACGTATAGCCCGATACTCGCCGAGTGCACCTGAGCGGTTGTCGGCAGAGGGAATTGCGTCGGGTCGAGAACGATGATACTACGCTTCTCATCGCCATTAGAGTCGGTGCCAACCATGAGGTCGCTATCTTCAATGGCAGAATCAGCAGCTCCAGCATCGATTACCGAATCGACCATGTTGGCATGACCGATGGAAGGTACCTCCTCGCCATGGCGGATTTGATAGGTGTAGGTATTGTCAAAGTTGTAGGTATTGTTTATCGGATTGCCGATGGCGAAATTCCAGCGACTGCTGGAGGGACCGGGAATGCTGCCATTGATGGCCTGTACCCACCATTCATAAGACTCTCCAGCGGCCAAAGCCAATGTCGGAGTATAGTTGACGCCATTGAATCCGGCATCTTCCCAAGAGCGATACTTGGTCTGTGATGTCAAGTTGGCAAGGGTCAATATGTAATCAGTGGCATTGGTGACCGCATTCCATTGCAGGGTCGGCTGCGCCGAGGGTTGGAGAATCCAATCGCTCTCATCGTAGATCACCTCGCCATCGGCAGGGTACAGCAAAGTTGGTTGCGCCGGCGGAATCACCCCAGCAGAATTGTCGACATATCCGAAAACAAGGCTCGGTCTCTGTTCGCTATCGGTGTATTCGCTAGAGCGGAACGTGTGGGTTGCACCGGGCGTTCCCAACACTGCGAGCATTATTGTCAGGGTGCGGTTACCTGCGGCGATATTTGACTGCGCCAGCGATGTGACATCCCATTCCACATATCCGGTCGCCGGTACGGTTCCCAAGGTGGTGCGGGTAATCTCGGTTGTTGAACAGGTCGGGGCATTATTCCACGTTGAGCCGCTTTCAGAGAACGAAGCACAGGGATATGCGGCAACGGTGAGGGACTGGCCGCCGGAAATTCCGGCGCGATACATCGATAAAAGTGTCGAAGTAGGGGTCATATTTGCCGGGAACGGTATTTCATTCAGGTCGAACTCGATCAGAATCCTAGATTCGCCCCCACCGGTTGCGCCGATGCCGAGAAATAGCGTTATTGCGCTTCCCAGATTGGTACTCGCACTGGACGAATCTATCGTGTTGTCCGGCACCGAGGGTAAGATGGTGGTATTTACGAAAACGCTCCCTCGATTCAAGTTCAAGGTCAGGTTTCCAGTGCCATCGTCTTCACCCTCATAGTCGGGCATCCTAAAGAGATTGATCGATGACCAGTTGCTGATTCGATAATCCTGAACCGAGCGCACCCGCCAGAAGAGCCATTGGTCAATTCCCATGTCGTCGGTGCCAATGGTAAATGTCTTGCTGGGTGAAGATACATTGAATGTACCATTTTCCCAGGTGTTCGAATTATTTGACCACGCATCTGCCTCCAGAATAAGGAAACGTGGTTCACTGGTCCCCTGAAAATGCCACCCGCTCACATTGGTTTCTACAGAATTCCAAGTGAATGCTATTTCCTCCATCGGTGAAGGCAGAACTGCAGACATGTTCCACATCGTCTGGCCGGTCAATGGAACCAGACCGGTCGCTGCCGGAGGCAACCACGGTGCGGTTGAGCGAATGGTCAAATTGAGTTGTGGCCTGATATTGACGTCGAGATTCTCACTGCTGGCAAAAGTGTGATACGAGTTCACACCAGCACCTTCGGCTCGAATCAACAATCGTACGGTCTCATCGCCACGTACCAGTGCCGCCTGTACCAATTGGGTGATATCCCAGGTGAACCAACCACCACCGGTGATATCCACGACGTCGATGGGCACGCTGGCATCGAGGCTACCACCAGCGCCTCCGACCTGCCAAGAGGTTGTATTTGAGGCCTGATTCCAAGTTGTATTTGATTCGTCGAATGGCACATAAAGGTCGCAAACACTAACCATGATAACCGCGTTTTGACCACCGTTTCGATAGAGTTTGAGTTTTGCATCAACAACGTCATATGGACCAGGAATCGGAAGACTCGAGACATCGACTTCTAGCACCGCATTAGCACGCAGCGTAGTCGATGAGGGACTTGCACCTATGGTGAATTTATCAGCACCACCATAGTTTATCGTTTGAGCACCCTGGTTGAGCCAGGTATCGGTCATGACATTTGGATAGGCGATATCGGTAACCATCGCACCCTCTACCACGTTCAGCCACGCATCGGTGGAGTTCAACTCGCCGCTCATTGCCGCCGGCAGATGATAATGCAGTGGCGAAGACCTGGGGCCGTATATGTCGTCGATGATAGGTTGTACGAACCAACGATAGGTCTTACCCGCATTCTGGTCACTGGGCGGAGTCCATGATAATGAAGCGATATCAAATCCGGATAACGAAACGCGAGTATCGTGAATAGTCCAGCCCTCGCGCTCGTTTGAGGCATTATTCCAAAAATAAATCCGCCAATCATCGACCGATGAAGGGGATGGGTGATTCCAGATTAGAGTTGGGGACCCTGCAGGAAGCAGAGCATGTGAAGTATTATCCCAGAGTATGGCTCCGGACAATGGGCTATTTGGGGTACCATGAACGGTGACTGAAGAGGCGTTACCTGCCGACCAGGTGAGATTCAACCACGGCCGATTCGAACTGGAATCAACCGATGAGAAACTGACTAGACCGGTGGCATCATCACCGATGATCATCAGGGAGAGATGGGTACTTCCAGCGAGGGTTGCATCCTGCACCAATTCGGTTATCTCGAATTGTGCCCACGAGGCGTGAGTTATCGCATGGACATCGGACATTGGGCCACTATCGGTTGCACCCAGTCCACCGTTCCTAGACCAGGTGTTGACACCATCGTATGTGGTGCCATTCGCACTGTTGTTCCAAGCCTTGAGAGAAGGATGAATGGAAATGTGCTGGTCTGGTGATGAACCCCACTCGGGGTAGAGGTTGAGTGTAGCCATTGAGATGTGTGCATTGGCCGGGTTCGGAAGTGCGTTCAAGGGTATTCTTAGTAGCGCAGATACTCGTGAGCCATCGCTTTCGGTGCCGACCTTGAGAACTGTATCGGTACCATGAGTGGATGAGGAAGACGTGCCACTATCGGCGACCCATGTATCTTCAAATTCTGGAATCTGCAGAGATGGTAGAGCCTCATGATGATGGTATTCCACCGCTGAGGTATTGGCGTCGAGAAGCCAAGTGGTAATGTCGGGTAAGAGGAAATTAAAGGTTGATGACCAATTACCCAATTGATTGGTGGTCGAGACCGCACGAACTCGCCAATACCAGACGAATCCTTCCGCGAAATCGGCCTGTGGTGTGTAGGTGAGGTTAGTGGAATCAAAGCCGTTATCGTTCCACGAAGCGAAACTGCTGAGGTCAGCACCATCGAAAGTGTCGACGGTGTCTATTTCAATCGACCACCCCCCCACAACAACACCAATTCCGTAACTCCATTCCAGCACCGGCCGAACCTCTGGTGCCGGCTCGATTCCACTTTCTATCGACCACGACGCGTTGGCCGGTGAAATAGGCACCGGATTGTTTGGGATGGCGTCTGAACCCGGCGTGTATACCAAGACTATTTCCGGACGCGAAAGCGCTGGCTCTTCACTACTGTAGAGCAATGCTTCTCGGCTCCCGCCAGTGCCGGCACCAATCATTCCGACAATGAAATCAAGTGAACCATCGTTTCGCATCGCGTCTTGAGTTCCGAGGGTGACGTTCCATGATACCCAATCTCCCGAAGAGAACGCAGAGGTGATAGTGCTGCTTGATAGTAGTGAACCCCGCTCACTTCCCTTGGCACCGCTCTGGCTCCAGTTATTCACCCCGTCATAGGTATTCCAAGTTGCACTATCTGCATCCCAGTTGCTCTGTGAATTATCCCATGCACCCACCACCGGGTTACCCTGAACATAGGACAATTTCATTCGTAGATTGGCATAGGAGACGGCATAACCATCCGGGAGAAAATGCGAAGACATATCGCAGCCGAAAAGGATGGATGCCTCGGAAAATGAGCTGTAGGACACTTGGATTTCACCCTCGGAGCCATAGGTACTGTTCGGCGAACCACTGTCGATGTAGGTATCCTGACAATTCGGCATAGCCGGGGCGCTAGAAGACGAATTTCCCGAACTCAAACGTAATTCATAACTATCTCCACCCAGCCAGGTCGAGGTGATTCCCGGAATGAAGAAAGTGCTGGACGACCATGGGCCGCGATGTCCGTCACTAGCGATATGTTGCATCCTCCAAGCATAGGTATTGCCTATGATCAACGAAGATAGATTGAACGAACCGTCACTGGGAGCGAAGTCGGAATCATCTATGGTGTTGACAGACGCGGTGATATTGCGGAATTCTGGACCTGATGATAACTGCCATATCATTTCATAACCCTCGGCACTGGCATCACTTCCATTCCACTCAAGGGTGGGGGTGGTATTTCCAGACAGATTGTGCTGGTTCACCGACCACACGCCGGTGCCATCTTCTGGTGCCAGCAGGTCGACCGAATACGGAGCCACTCCATCACCCCATTTGTACATCAACTCAAGATAAGGTTGGTCACTTTGGCTGGTAGCCTCGGTAGAATGGAAATTGATGTCGGTCGAGGCGACATGCTGCTCATACTCACCGCGGATTGTGGAGAATATCGAAATTGGGTCGATAGAAGAGGTATCAAGCCATTCCTGTACTTCGGTCGAGATGTCGATGCGTAATTCGCTGCCGGACTGATTGCTCCAAAAGGTCTGAATCGCGGCTATATCCTTGTTGTTTCGGCCGCCATCACTCCACGCGATACTGCCCCCCGGACTGTTTGAAGTCAGTCCTCCCTCGCTCCAATCATTATTATCGAAGCGGTGAAAAGAGACTCTGCCATCATTGTTGTAGGAACTGCGCGTCAATACAAAATCTGCTTGTAGCATGGTGGCATTGCTGTGCATCCCCCACAGAATAGGATTGATCCCAAAGTATCCGTATTGGTCATCCATCGGGGTATCCATGCCAACCACCACTTCACTCTCCCCACCGAAATTCTGATTACCACCCGAAACCGAATCATCGGAATAGGTATCTTTGATGGCATTCTCGGTCAGTCCCAAGGTATCGGTAAAAATGCTGACCGAGGCAGTGCCATTGCCGTTGTCGGTCATCAGTAATGATGGAAGATGGAAATAGCCGGTTTCCCAATCGCCAATCTGGTCGGAATTACTTGCCCGTATGCGGTAGTTCATCGTCGTGCCATTGCTCAATTCATTTTCACTTGGAAAAGTCATCTGGCCATTGGTTGCAGAAAATTGGAAGGTGCCATTATTCATCGATGAATACGACCACCACGAATCGCCGGTATCCATGAAGGAGTCGGAGAGGGAAAGCTGAACCTCGGCACCTTGACCGAGTTGGTTGGCCCAGGATATCGTCGGCAAGGTGTTGGCGCTGAGGATGAAATCACCGGTCATCAAGGCCGCGCCGTCGGTGATGAAATTTGGTTGGAGAGTCCCCACCACTGCCGGAGCGGTAACGGCATAGGTTATCAGAATCTTAGGCCGGTCAGAGGCAGATGTCTCGTCCATCGTCGAGCAGGAATACTGCGCCCCAAAAGCCGCTATCAGGAAATTGATCGAGGAATTACCATTTCGAACCGCCTTCTGTACTAGGGCGGTGACATTGAAACTGAAAGTACCATTCATCATTTCGACACTGGGTGGTTCCCACTCGCCGTGGTCGCCAACTCCATCAGCACCCGGACCCGCCCATAACTGAGTGGCAGTACGATTCATCCACGACACTGCGCTCTCGTTAAACGAATCGCTCAGAGCACTGATGAAAAATGTCGAAGTCTTAGCGCTCAAATCTGTCGCGCATAGCAGTTCGACCGAGGCGCTGGAAATATCTGTCGGGCCGCTGAGATTCAAGGGAAATGAAATCACCATCTTCGATTCACCGACACCAACGTCGTCGGGACCGATGTTTGCTGTGACATCGCCACCATAATTGGTGGTTGAATCGATACTGTAGATCTGCGAGTCAGCGGTCGCATTATCGGTCAACTGAACATGAAAAATCGCATTATCGGGTTGGAGTTCATACCTTGGTATTGCGTCTGCAACCAATAAATCTGCTATCAGGAAAAGAAGCACGATGGTCAGGGCTTGTCTGCGTTTGCTGCGGGTAGTGGTCGCGGTAGACATGGGGCTCACAATACCGCGGGAAGTAATACGAGATAATCATACTTCCTTCCGGCCTCCCTACGGGAGGCCAAAATTTACCGGTTAAAGCAGTTGCCTCCATGAGAAAGTTCATGGGCCATTGGCGAGGACGAGGAGCGTATCGCATGAACGAGATGTGGGTGGAAAAGCACCGGCCGCGGTCGGTCGCTCAAATCAAGGGTCAGACAGCCATCGTCGACCGCCTGCGCGCCTATGCTGAGAGCGGTACATTTCCCCACCTTCTGTTCGCGGGACCGCCCGGCACGGGAAAGACTACTGCGGCTATGGCATTGACGCGCGACATCTACGGCGAAGAGTTTCGCCAGAACCTGCTTGAGATGAATGCCAGCGATGAGAGAAAATTGGAACATATCCGCACCAAGGTCAAGCAGTTCGCCCGCACTCGCCCGTTCGGAAAGGCAATTTTCAAAATCATCTTCCTCGATGAAGCCGATGCCCTGACCAACGATGCGCAGGGAGCACTGCGCCGAATCATGGAACAATACTCGGAAACCTGCCGGTTTATTCTCTCCTGCAATTACTCTTCGAAAATCATCGAGCCGATTCAATCCCGCTGTGCGGTTTTCCGCTTCCGCCCCCTGGCCGACGAAGATGTCGGTGCTCAGGTCAAGCATGTCGCCGAGATCGAGCAGGTCAAACTCGATGACGATGCCGGTGATGCAATCGTCGCCATCAGTTTGGGAGACATGAGAAAAGCGCTGACTGCGCTACAGGTCGCGGCGGCCATCGATGGCCATGTCACCCGAGCGCTGATTTACGAGACCACCGCCACCGCACCCCCAGAAGCCCTGCATCAATACCTGCTGGCGTGCCGCGAAGACGGCTTCCATGCGGCACGGCGGCGATTGCGAGGCTTACTCGATAAGTTCGGCTTGGCCGGTACCGATTTCATCAACCAGTTACACCGTGAAATGTACAATGCTGATTTCCTGACCGAGGCGGCGAAGCTCGACCTGACCGAATTGATGGCCGAGGTCGACTTCCGCTTGGTCGAAGGAGGAGGCGAACAATTGCAACTCGATGCGATGACGGCGAGAATCTGTGCGGCTCTATCCACTTGATGAAGCCAAGTAATGGTATTTCACTACTCGGGAGTTGAGATGTTAGATCCAATCTCGTTGTTCACTTTCACTTTCCCCTACCCCCTCACCTCAAAGGGGGATAGTCATGTCTCTCTCGAGTGGTTGGGATGAAGATGAAAGAACTGATTAAAAAAACCAGAATCGTAGCCATGAAGACCATTGACCTGGCCTGTTGGACCGCACTCGCACCGGTGGTGCGCAGATGGAGGGTGGCGCGCATCAATACGGCCTCTGAAGAGGTGCGCATGCAGCGCAAGGCCAAGTTGCTATGCCAGAGACTCGCCAGCCAATACGCTGAACTCACCGCGCCGGCATGGTAGAGTAAATTCCGAAAGGTACTGTATCGGGCGACCCCGGCCATAGTGTTATCACGGCGGTTCAGTTTTCGCCACTTCAAGTGCTGTTGGTGATAGTCAGTTCCCAGGTCCACTGGTCGGTATTCCTCCACGGACTACCGTCCTCGGAAACCACCACCGATATCGAGTACTCCCCAACCCCCAGATTCTCTCCTAGTTGTACCGCAATCAAACGGTCGCTGGCATGATCTGTCAACACCGCATCATGACCACCGGATTGGTTTTTGAGCGCCCATTCCCGGCCCTCGTCAATTCGTGACCATTGGTCTTCAGATATCGCCAGAGTTTCGGTCACCCCTCCTCCGGGAGTGATGCTGATGGTAATCTCAGCATCATTGGGGTCTGAATTATCAGCTAGAGCAAACATCAACCAGATGGTGCCATTCAACATATCCTCGGATGAATTCAGGTGCCAGACGATTTGACTTCTCCCCGCCAGAGAATCATTCGCCACCAGCCAATCAGCCCCATCTTCCACAACGATCGTCCAGCCTGCGCTAGGCTCTGGGGAACCGATGTCGCCGAGAGGTGGATTGGTGAGCAAGAAGGTGAAGGCCAGCCAGGCAAAGGTGTGCAGGAATCCCGCCTTGAACCATGTTCCCTTGGTATAGTGCTCGAGAAATGCCTCGGGCATCACCAACCGGTGAAGCGAGGGGATGACCAGAAGAAGTGCCAACGGGCCAAACCACAGCAGGTCATTATTGCCGTTCGGGTCGAGTTTAGGCATCAGCAGATATCGTGACAATAATGCCACGCACAGAGAGAATCCCATCACCAACCACATCGACGCGGTTTCAGCCTTTTCCTTGGCCACATACTTGGCTGGGTCGAACGGTTCGATGCCGAGATTTCGTCCCGATTTTCCCTTCTTATCCGGGTCTTTAGCACCGCGCCGACGACCCTCGGCGCTGGCCGCGGTCATGGCAGTAGAGATATCGACCATGGGTGGCTCGGACAGTAGGTATCAATTGAAGTATGCCCTCGCGACAATTCCCTCAGCCAACATTTTTCCAACCCCTGATGGGCTCACCACAATCTGTACGTTCCATCTTGCGGAAAAAATTTGAGAACGTCATGATTCAAATTGAAAGTGCTGGTACGGGAGCGGGACCTGAGCACTGGACTGAGGGCTATGCCCGAGGGAAGTGCGAACTTTCGCAATATTTCGATGCCAAGAGCGAAAGCGCTCGCCGAATCTATTCGTTTACTGGCGAGCGGGTAAGCTCACGGTACCACCACTATATACGCGTATTATTGTAAAGTGGTGGTGCCGGGAGCGGGACTCGAACCCGCGGCCTTCGGATGTCTCAGACACCGCTGAGGCTGACTTTCAGCGCGACTCTGCAATAATTGCTACCCTATGAGTCCGACGCGCTACCAACTACGCCACCCCGGCTGAGGCGGTCCACTCGCCAACCCTCTTTGAAACGTGCGCTCACCCAAACGTGAAGCAAAATGATGACGTAGCGTTCATGAGCCGGTGAGTAATGGGGGGAACCATGACAGGGCTACCAGAGCAAGGTTCACTGGTACGGCTCAAGTTACGCACCTGGGCTGGGGAAATCGAGGAACAGGGCATCCTGCTCCCCCCGGCCGCACCGGGTCATCTGACGATGAAGTTGGTGAATGGCTACAATATCAGCCATCCGGAGTCTTCGCTGATCTCATTTGAACTCATATCCGAATCCACCCCGCCGGACTCCGAGGATGAAGCCACGGACTCGGACTCTCAGGATTCCAACCTCCCCCTGGTCAGGATTCTCCACACCGGCGGCACCATCGCCTCGAAGGTCGACTATGCCACCGGTGCGGTCGTCGCCCGGTTTGAGCCCGAGGAATTGCTGGCGGCGATTCCAGAACTCGCCGCCGTCGCCAGAATCGAAGCGGTGAAACTCGGTAATATGTGGTCGGATGATATTCGCCCTCAGCATTGGAATGCGATGCTGGCCGCCAGTGCCGAAGCCTTTGCAGACGGCGCCGCCGGCGTGGTCGTCACCCACGGCACCGACACTCTGGCTGTGAGCGCCACCGCCCTGGCATTCGGCTGGGCTGGAGAAGGTGGCTGCCCGCCGGGGCGAATCGTCTTCACCGGCTCGCAGAGGTCATCCGACCGCGGCTCGAGTGATGCCGGTGAGAATCTCATCGCCGCGGTGCATTGGGCCGCCCACGGTCCGGCGCCGAATGGTGGCTTGGGCGATGCTACCGTAGTCATGCTACACGCCGGTGCCGATGACGGCACGGTGGCGGTGCTACCCGGCTGCTCGGCGAGGAAACTGCACTCCAGTCGCCGTGACGCCTTCAAGAGCGTCAACGCTGGGGTGTTGGCGCAGGTACAGGTCTCGCGCGAGGGAATAAACCACACCCTGATGCCAGAATATGAAGCGGCGCTGAAATCAACCCCACAGAGGGGGAGTTCCGGGGTCGAGCCGACTAATTATGATGGATCAATACGGGTCGCACAACTGATCTCCGGCGCACACCTGCACGGTGACCTCATCACCGCGGTTGCCGACGCCGGCTATCGAGCACTGGTGATTCACGGCACCGGCCTGGGTCATCTGCCGATTGAGAACGCCAATGGAGATGCACCCGAGAACGAGGCTCTCGAAGCGGCAATTTCGGCCGCCATCAGCGGTGGACTGAAAATCGTGATCGCCAATCAGTGCATCAATGGAGCGGTAAATATGAACGTTTATTCAAAGGGGCGGAGGCAGCAGGAGATAGGGCTGTTGGGACATGGTGGGACTTCAACCCCAGAAGCGGTGCTGGTCAAAACCCACTGGTCACTCTCGCAGCGGCGTGACCTGGCCGCCGACCTGGAATCGAATCTGGTCGGCGAAAATCCTGACCGTATCTCATCCTGAAAATCACTCAGAGTTGCGAGGGCTAAGGGCAAAGAACCCTGCCGGCATGAGGTGGGTATGAGCAACCTTGCGTCAGGGGGTTCAACCGGTGAGAAACTGGACAACCTCGCCCATGCACGCAGTGAGGGTGAGGCCGGAGGCGGGATGAAGCGGCTCGAGGGAATCCGCGCCAGCGGGCGAGGAACCGCCCGCGACCGAATCCGGTGGCTTCTCGATGCGGATTCATTTGTCGAAATCGATTCATTCATCACCCATCGTGCCACCGATTATAATCTCCACATGCTCAAGCATCTCGGCGATGGAGTCGTCGCCGGCCATGGTATGGTGGGTGGGCGACGAGTCTATTGTTTCGCTCAGGACTTCAGCGTCCACGGCGGCAGTATGGGTGAGATGCACGCCAAGAAGATCGCCAAGGCGGTCGAGATGGCTATGCGCGCCAGAGTACCTTTGATCGGAATCTGGGACGGTGGGGGTCAGCGGGTGCACGATGGCATTCCGGCTCTCGGCGGTACCGGTGAATTGCTCGACCATCTAGTGCAATGCAGTGGCCGAATCCCGATGATAAGTATAGTCCTTGGGCCCGTCGTCGGAGTGAGTGCCTTGGCCGCAGGTCTGGCCGATTTCACCATTCTCGGGCGTGAGTTCGGGCAACTTTTCCTCTCCAGTCCACTGGAGACACCGGAGGTGATCAGCGGAGAACTCGATGCCGAAGCCCTGGGGGGAGCGGAACTACACGCGTCTCGTTCCGGAATCGCCTGCCAGATTGCCGAAGATGAGGAGGAAGCGATGATCATCGCCGCCGACATCTTGTCTTATTTCCCCGACCACAATTTGGCGGCCGCACCTGAAATGCCGAGTGGTGACCCTTATGATCGCTCGGTTGCCGAGTTGGAAACCATCGTCCCGGATAACCCGAACCGCCCTTACGACATGGTGAAGATTATCGAAACAATCGCTGATGACGGGGAATTTCTTGAATTGTTTGAATCATATGCCGAAAATATTGTCATTGGACTTGCTCGAATGGATGGTCTTTCGGTCGGAATCATCGCCAACCAGCCCAAGGTTCTCGCCGGTTGCTTGGATATTGATGCCTCGGTCAAAGCGGCGCGATTCATCCGTACCTGTGATGCGTTCAACCTTCCTCTGCTGACCCTTGAAGACGTGCCGGGTTTCCTGCCAGGCGTGGTGCAAGAGTGGGGGGGAATCATCCGCCATGGAGCAAAACTACTCTATGCCTATGCTGAAGCGACGGTTCCGAAGTTGACGCTGATAACCCGCAAGGCCTACGGCGGGGCCTATCTGGCGATGTCGTGCAAACATCTGGGCTCCGACTACAACGTCGCATGGCCGACTGCAGAACTGGCGGTGATGGGAGCCGAAGGAGCGGTGAACATCATCCACCGACGCGAGATAAATGCCGCTGACGAAGAGGTGAGAGAAGAGGTACGGGTCGAGTTGGTCGCCGAATACAAGCGCAAGTTCGGTGACCCCTATGTCGCCGCCCGCAACGGCTGGCTCGATGATGTGATAGAACCGAGTGAAACCCGCCTGCGGCTGTGCCGGGCACTGCGTCTATTTCGTAGCAAGAAAGAGCACACTCCGGGCAAAAAGCACGGGAACATCCCACTCTGAAGTTCCATTCAGTGCTGAGGGAATATCTCCTCGGGTGTCATCTCATATACCTTTCAGACTCTGTGCACTTCGGCCCTTCCCATGTCGTGCCACCAAGTAGGCCTTTCAGGTGGTGTGCTCATCGGCCTTTCAGGTGGTGTGCTCATCGGCCTTTCAGACGCTGTGCTCTCGCCAATAGGCCACCCGACTCGGAATCCGGAGGTGCTGATTCAACTTCATCGATATCGATGACCTCTTTGCGAGGTTGCACTTTTTCCTCTACGCTCTCTTTCTGCACCGCCCCGACCAAACCTCCTGACCTGCCGCTGGTGAACAGCATCTTGGCGAGGAAAATGGCCAACAGCACCCCGACGATGACAATCCATGTCGAAGGATTAGTGACCA
>Ga0208879_1001056_pt1 | contig 26886 bp, 25 predicted proteins | sample Knorr_S15_td_Bot_FD_185605 | JGI IMG/M metagenome (GOLD analysis project Ga0208879, IMG submission 185605) | Marine microbial communities from Southern Atlantic Ocean transect - Knorr_S15_td_Bottom_ad_5009_LV_A (SPAdes) (version 2) | ecosystem: Environmental > Aquatic > Marine > Oceanic | place...
TCAACTGGATGAGAGAGTTTGTATTCTGGAGAATCTTTGAATGTATCAATTAATGATTCTTCATCAATTTGATTAGTTTTCATTAATTTAACATAATGTTTCAAACCTTCGTTATCAGGCTCTCGACTAAAATATTGTAGATAGTATTTTCTGACGATTTCTTTTATAGTATTTTCATTCAAATTTTAATCCCATAAGTTATCTCCAGTTTAGTCCTTAGATTTATTCTGAATTGTTCTATTAAAGCTAAATAAAATCCCAGAAACTAAGATCAACATCATTCCCACAATTAGCAATATCATAGATATCAAAGTAACTGGTATTGAAAAATACCCAGTTTCGTTAAAAAGTGTCAAAGTAATAGTCGAGCCAATTATTCCAATAATCAATATTATCAATCCAGGGATTCCCAAGAAAGCAATAGGCCTCTTCATTAAAACTAATTCTAATAAATGAATCAAAAGACTACTTCCTTGTCTAATAGGATTTTGTGTCGATGTTCTATGACCAGTATTATACAAGACACTTACATGATGTTCAGAAATTGATAGATTTTTTTCTGAAGCATCAATCAAGATTTCAGAATCTGCAGTAAATCCATCATTTCTAAAATAAATTTTTTTAATCGCTTGCTTAGAATATGCTCTAAAACCACTTTGAGTATCTCGTAAGTTAAGATTTGCAGCCTTTTTACTTAATTCATCAAATAATTTATTACCAAATTTTCTATAAGTTGGCATGTCTGTTTCAGTTTCAAACCTATAACCAATAACAATATCAGACTTTCCATCTTCAATATCTTTAGTTAGTTTAGGAATTTCTTCAGGAAGAAATTGCCCATCTCCATCTATAGTTACTATTACATCAGCATTAGAATGTCTAGCAAAATCAAATAATGACTTTAATGCAGCTCCTTTTCCTTTATTTTTAGAATGTTGAATAACAAATGCACCTGCATCTCTAGCCTCTTTTGAGGTAAGATCGGTTGAACCATCATCACATACTACAACAGAATCTACCAAAGGAAGTGTTTTTTTTATCAGATTTCCAATAATGCCTTCTTCATTATAAGCTGGAAAACATGCAAGTATATACATAAAATGGTTAATTTTTCATGGCTTAAAAAATATTGTGAAAAATTTGTTTTATTTAGATTCACGCATGGTTATAGCACATACTTATATCACATTTGACACCAATCTTCAAAACTTATCTTTTCTGCTAAAATTCCATCTAAGGAAAATATTTTCTTATTATCATTCAAAATATTAGAAAAGACAATATCTTTCCCATCTAAAAATTGTGCATAATTTTTTGCAGATAAATTTATTCCAGATAGCAAAATTTGTTTAGCACCAAAAAATGATGCTAGTGAAAGTGCTGTCAATCCTGAATTCCCTTTGGGAAATTTACCTGAAACAATTTTTGGTAAATTATTTTCAAGATATTCTGGAGAAAACCAAAATATTTTTCCACCTAAATTTTCTATTTTTTGTACAGTCAAAGGATGCACAATAATAGACAATGCATAATTCCCACTCCGTTTAATGGATTCTTTTTGAGAAAATGTATGATCAACTAAAACATAGAGTTCAGATTCAATATCTGTGGATGTAGTGGCAAATCGAGGATAAAAATCAGGATGGTTATTTGTTGCTTTTCCACATACCATTATTTTATCATAGTTGAACCTTAAATCATTAATTGAATTTTTAATTTTTTTACTATTGATTTTTGCATTTTTGTAAAAATTTAATGGATCCCAATATTTTTCATCCAATGAATTCATATAATTACCATCTTTGTGTAGGGATTAGAATAGTTTCCGTTAAAATGATGATGAAATTGAGTGAATTTATTAAAATAAATAAGATCTTTTTTAAAAAAACTCTCCCCAAAAATAAATGGGGAAAATACCCATTTATTTAGATTCTTAATTTTTGTGTCATAGAAAAAAATCATAAAGTGGCTAAAATATGGACTCTACTAGGAGTCCTATCAGAAATAGGAGTGATATTAAAATTATGCTCACGCAATAAATCATAAATTGTTTTTTCAGATATACCTTTACTTTCTAAATACTCAAAATGTACTTCACAAAGTATTTTTTTAATTTTATTTTCTTTAAATGATTGCAAACATCCTAAAAGGACTTCATGTTCAAATCCTTCAACATCAATTTTTATCATGTTTACATTTTCAATATGATTAGAAGATAATACCTCATCAATAGTAACAACTTCAGTTTCATTTTTTTTAATCAAGTTTTGACCATTTAGAGAAGAATCTAAATGTCCCATAGTTCCACTTGCATTATTCTTGTATAGACTAGCCATTCCAGGTTTTTCACCTATGGCTTTTTGAAAAGATAAACAATGTGAAATTTCATTTAATTGTAAATTTCTTTGTAATATTGAAAAAGTCTCAGGTAGAGGTTCAAAGGATAAAACTTTACCAGAAATTCCAACTTTTTTAGAAGCTATAAGCGTATAATCTCCAATATTTGCACCAACATCAATCACAACATCGCCATTGGAGATATTTTCAAGAAAGATCTCTTTTACCTTTTGCTCAGGATCCTTTCCATCAATCATATCAAGAAGATGAGGATCAGTTGGATCAAAATACATCTTAATATCATGATCCAGTTGATACCAATTATCAAATCCTTTTTTTCTGACATCTTCGATATATTTGGAAAAAATTTTTGAATTTCCAATTTTTGCTAACCAAGAACGTGGAAGTCTCTTTCCAAATTTCATGCAAAATTCAATTAATGCCAATAGTTATGAATGAAAAAACCAGAATTTAATTGTTAAAATAGAATAATAAAGTTCATGAGTTCTTTTGTATATCAACATAAGTTTTAGATTTTTTTAAAAGTAAATAGAGTAAAAATGGGATGATCAGGACTAAACTTGCTATAAATAACTCTGGTCCAAAAATTTTGAGTAAAAATAAATCAAATTGAGGCTTAGAAACAAGCCATAATGCAGATTGTAAAATTTGACTAAACTCAAATGTCCAAATAATTACTGGGTTTATCCATAAATCGTGAACATTTCCATCAGCCTTTCTAGCTAATGAATATAGACCTCGCACATCAGAACCAAAAAAGCCCCAAACAAAATAAGAAACATCCTGTAAAAGATAAATCAAATTAACTAGAAATCCAGCAATGGCAAGAGAAATTATTGACAGTTTAAAAGAAAAATGTATTCTTTTTTCAATACTTGCACCTAATGGTAAAATTAGAAACGCAAATAATGGTAAGAAATATCGTGTTCCCCATCCATTAAAACCATGCCAATAAACATTTGTTCCATGTACCATGAGAAAAAATGCTATAAAAGAAATAAATAGAAAACAATCAAATTTATTTTTTTTATAAAAATCAAAAAAACCTACAAAAGAAGCAAGAAGAATTGGGGCATAAACAAAAATCCCTGCTCCCGGACTAAATAAAATCCCAAAGAGATACATATGAATGGGTTCAAATTTTGCAGCAGCAACAACTTGGCTTGGAACCGTAATTATTGAAGGTGCAGTATCTTGGATACCAATTCTAACAAATTCAACAAATCTATGAATTCCATATGATATAATTACTGGAATAGAAAAAGCAAAGAAGGTTTTAAGTTTCATTTTTTTCTTAAATGAGGTAATTAGTAACAAAATAAAAAGTGGGATAATTATTAAAATTCCATCTTGGCGTGTTAAAAATGCAACTCCAAAAAATATTCCAGTTAAAATTAAATTAAAATAAGAATTAGTTTTGTGGAATTTTCTATAGAAAAGAAATCCAGTTAAAAGAAAAAATACAAAAGGTACAACATTTAGAGATGTTTGAGAATATGCCCATAATGTAGTAGACAAACCATATAGAAATACTAGAATTAAAGATGTTCTAACAGAGTATCCATAGGTTTTAGATATTAGAAAAAATACACATACTGATAAAGCTGAAAAAAATGGACCATAAAAAAGCTCCATAAATGTAAAATCATCATCAATGCTATTTCTCCAAGCAACATAATGAAAATCATCAAAATCATCAGTTGTCCAGAGATTATCAGTTTCAATAAAATTAAAATTATGATTAATAAAAATAAAAGGAACCTGTGTCAAACTATGAGTAATGGTTCCATGGGAACAAAGAATTGCATTTAGGCAAACAGGTCTTTGATTATGCTCTGGTGGATATAACCAAGGATATTCAAAAAATAGGCGTGATTCACCTTGCACATAAGAGGGATCTGGAGAAAAAGTAGCTATGCGTTTACTCTGTTGAGCTGCTACATCCTCATCAAAAGAAAATCTGTGCCCATCAGAAGTAAAGAGAAAAATGACAAAAAATAATGAAAAAAGTATTAACATAAATTTCAGATTACTTGATTTTTTTATTGTTAGACTCATCAAAGGTGTTGATTAAAAACGAGATATTAGTATTACTTAACTATTAAAATTCAATGAAAATTTATTGATATTAGAGGACGCAACAAGATTATATAAAAAAAATATGATCACTCATAATAGTGATCTAATTTTAATGGTGAATTTTGTATACAACCGTTTCTGATCTGGGGGATTTATAGATAAACTCAAAATTGGATGGAATGTCAGGATGAGTTGGATCTAAAAGAATTTCTAAATCTGCATATGTTTTGGGGATATCATACCATGTTAAATCAGGATCATGTTTAGCAGGTAGTTGATAAACAATATAATCTGCAGTCTTATTGTACAGATTATTTTTATCTACAGGATAACTACTGATATTTGAATAGTAAATATCATATGGAGACCAATTTTCTCTTGTAACAAATTGATTTATTGTGTCATTTTTCATTCCAACTTTAAAATCAGTAAAGATTTGTTTACTATCCGCATAGTAAATGACACTAAGAAGACGTGTCATCACATAACTGTTCTTAATGTCAGGTTGTTTTGATAAAACATCTCCAATTTCTTTTGTCATTATTCCAGTTTGCTGCCTTGGTATTGGTTCCTGAAAAAAGGAAATAAATTCTTCTGTTAACCCTCCATAAGATTCTCCATCATAAAGAGTGTGCTGAAACAATTTGTAAGAAAATCCAACATTCGTTAACAATACAATTGAAATCAGAACTATGGTAATAATTTTGATATTACGAGTTGATGTCAAATGTGACGATAATAATTTTGGTATCACTTTTCCAAAGAATATTGTACTTAGAACTATTACGGTAATCAAAATCGGAAATAATGGACGTGCTGTATATAATGGTACAATAGAGATAATCAGAAAATATACTACAGGCAATACTAATAACGGTAGAAAATTTTTCTCAACATTATTAAGATTTAGAATTCCTAAAGCCAGCAACGGGATCATGATAATCATAAAAAAGTGAACTGTGATGTCGCCTATCAAAAATATAGCAAACGTGGTGATCGCAACTGTTGTAACGATTGTTAGAATATTCTTTCTGTCTAATTTTATTTTTAAACAATAAATCAGTCCACCAAAAACTGGTATAATTCCAAGGAATGAAATGGGTGGAAATATTGAAAAACTACCTAATTGATCAAAATTAAATATCAGATTAGGATTATTATAAAACAGATTATAAAAATAGTTTTTAAGAAATAAATCAAAATCAAGAAAAATTGCTTTCATACTATTACCGTCTATGGATTCTGTCATTTTCTCACGCCATTCAGGAGTTTGGTATTTTGTCAGTTGTACAAGATAGAAATTTGGATTAGTATCAAGTAGCACTCCATGTGTACTATAATTGTAAACAAGTAGTGGACTGCACACAATTAGAAAGAATGCAACGATTACCATCCCATGGAACAAATTCAACCTAATCTTTCTATTTCTAATCAACAAGAAGATTATCATTGCAATTATCACTGCTAGTGCTTGATATCTTATCATGAAAGCACCTCCAAGTAGTGCACCAGATAACATAATATCAGATAGTTTCAGATTCTTTTTTGTTATAACATACAGACATACAACTATCAAAAATATTGGAAGTAATTCATTTAATGCTTCAATTGATTGCAATTGAAGTCTGGGATTAAATGCAATGAATAGTTGACCAAGTAATGCGATCTTAGGATTAAAGATATTTTTGATAACATAATAAGAGAAGAATACTATTCCAGTACCGCTGAAAAGTGATATTAATTTACCTATTACAAACGCATCGCCAAACACTAAAGATAATGTAGCATGTAACACAGGACCTCCTATTGGTGCATCTGGCGATACAACGTTACTTCCATTTCCAGCAAGTATTTCTTTTCCTACACTCAAAAAATAGATTCCATCATATTCAAACCAGTAATCATGATAAGTAAATGCAATGTAAAGTAAAATCATGAAAAAAGATACAGTGATAATTATCGGAAATTTATTTGGTTTGATATAACTTATTAAAAATGAGTTTAACATGTTTGCTTAGAGTCTATTCCTATCAGTATATCTATTGTGGGCATAGTTGACCATGTAGAAACTCAATTTTTCAACTATAATTAATATATAATAAATAATGAAAAATGAATGTTTTTGACATGGGAAATTTAAGTAAAAAAATTTCAATTATTTTTAAACTGAAAAAAGAGATTAAAAATTGGAAAATTCCAATTTTGTATTATTTTGGACTACGAAAAAAAGAAGCCATTATAGAGTTCAAAAATGGAATCAAGTGTATAATTAGAAACAAAAGTGACTCTATTGCTTTTTTAGAAGTATTTTTTCTCAACACAAATGATTGGATATATGAATTCAAAATAAAAGAAAAAGATGTGGTGATTGATATAGGTGCGCATATAGGCTATTTTTCAATATATTCATCTATCAACGCAAAAGATGGGAAAATTTTTGCATTTGAACCTCATAACAAATCATTTGAAGTGTTAAAAAAGAATTTAGAAATTAATCAAATTGAAAATGTGATACCTCAAAATCTAGGAGTTACCAAAAAATCAGGAATTGGTTCACTATATTTAAAAAAAGATTTTGCCATAGGAAACAGCATCTACAAAAATACAGATTCAGATTTAAAAATAGAAATTAAAACAATTTCATTACAAGACATTATTAAAAATAATGACCTTCAAAGAATTAATATTTTAAAATTAGATTGTGAGGGGGCAGAATATCAAATTTTGTTGAATTTAGATAATCAAACATTACAAAAAATTGATAAAATAGTTTCAGAAATGCATCCAAAAATTGAAAATTTTAAAATAAAAGACGTTGAAGATTTTTTAACAAAACATGGATTTAATGTTAAAATTATTCATCCACTCAACAATACTTCAAAAGAATTAGTTATGTTATATGCTAAAAATCACATGAATTAAATAAAATTAAGAACCATGAATGATCTTTCTAGTTTTTTTACTAAGATTACGCACTATTGAATTAAAAAATCTAGAAGAAAATTCTGCCATCAAATTTGGAGGAATATCAACCTCATCTGCAAAATTTTCCACTACTTCTTTATCAGATAATTTTCGAGTTTCAGACAAAAGTTTATGGCGAGTTTTTATTTTTGGATACATTCGTAATAAAGAAAAAAAAGATCGTATTTTAACACCTGGAAATCCTTTTGATGCCAAAAATAGAAAAGTGCCAAAATCATAAATCAACAACATAGGAAGAATTTTGACAAATGTTTTCCTCGAATATAATGTAAGTAAACATATCCAACGATTTCTTTCAATGTAAAAGAATTTTTTAGAACTCCATTTTAGGACTGGGCTTCCTACATGGTAAATAACACATTTTGGCTCATAGTAAGATGGGATTCCTTGCATCCATGCTCTCCAACCATAGTCTAGATCATCAAGCATCAAAAAGAAGAGTTTCGATTCATCAACATAACCAATTTTTTTAAAAATTTTGGTTGGGCCAAATGTGCAAGCCCCTACTGTAAATGTAATTTTTTGGAAAGTTTCAAAATTACCTTTATCTTTTTCTCCACGTCCTCTTGCAAAACCAGTTCCAAAAACATTTGCCATATCACCACAACTTTCAATGATAGAAGGATCATCTTTCTTTAGTAATTTTCCTTGATATAATCCAGGACCATGTTTTCTATAGCTATCCAATAAAACAGACAACCAATTAGATGTCACAACAGTATCTGCATCTAAAAATACAACAAAATCTCCTTTTACATTATCCAAACCAATATTTCTAGCAGCCATTCCCAAATTTTTTTCACTTTGAAAAAATCTAATCTGATCAAATTTTTCTTTGCACAAATTAGAACTATTATCTGTAGAATTGTTGTCTATCAAAATAACTTCAAAATTACAATTACTTGTTTGAAAAACAGAATCAACACAATCTAAAATATAATCACCACCATTGAAATTAATAATAATAACACTTACCAAATCATCATTTTCTAGTGATTTTTCAAATGTCATCTTAAATGACTTTTTTAATTCTAAGATATCAATCTTGTTTGTCAAATAGAATACAAAGTTGTTAAATCATTATATATTCTTCAACAATAGTCCGTTTGTGTTTATAGGAAGATCTCCACTTAGGATAAGTTTTGCTGGAGGAGGAACAGATCTTGAAGAATACCACAATAAATATGACGGATATACCATATCTTCTACAATTAACAAATACACCTATGTTATTGCCAAACTAAGAAGTGATGATAAATTACAGGGATTTTCACCAGATTTTGCCTCACACTTACCCCCAAAAAAACATCATCCAAAATCAGTCCAAGGTCATGAAATAGTTCTTGAAGGACTAAAAGAATTGAATTTTAAAAAAGGTGTGGACATGTATTTGGCAACAGATGTAGAACCAAATTCAGGATTAGGAGCATCCTCATCATTAACAGCAAATTTTGTAAATGTAATCTCCCACATTCAGAAAAAAAAATGGAGTAAATATAAAATTGCAATGAATGCATATCATATAGGTCATGATGTTTTAAAATGGGGAATAGGAAAACAAGATGAGTTTGCAGCGGTATATGGTGGCTTTAATTTATTAAAATTTACAAAAAATAAAGTCTACATCTATCCAATATCAATAAAAAAATCTACACAAAAAGAGTTACAAAATAAATCTTTATTATTTCATATTGGAAATAGAAAACATTCTGCAGGGATTTTAAAATCACAGATCCAAGATATAAAAAGATCAAATAAGAAAACAATTGAATCTTTAAACAAAGCGAAAGAATTAGCTTTAGAAATGAGAGATGCATTAAAGATGAATGATCTTACAAAATTTTCTCAGATTTTAAAAACAGGATGGGAAGTAAAAAAAAAATACACCAAAGGGATTACTAATCCAAGAATAGAAGCCATAAATAAAAAAGCATTTTCAGTGGGTGCAACAGCTTTAAAGGTTACAGGTGCAGGAGGAGGAGGACATTTGTATGTATTTGCAGAAGTAAAAAATCATTCTAAAATAATCAAAGAATTGGCAAAGATGGGAGTACAAAAAGTAGATTTTCAATATGAAAACACAGGATCTACAGTTTTTAATTTAAATAATCTATAAAACATAAATTTTTTATGAGTGACGAAAAAATACAAGAATATCTAGAACAGCAAATTCAATCTATTGGGGCTTTAAAAGAATCGTCCACAGTTTTTAAAGAAATTTTTAATATATTAAAAAATGCAAGAGATGAAAAAAATCAAGTATTTGTTATGGGAAATGGAGGAAGTGCCTCAACAGCATCACATTTTGTAGCAGATTTATTAAAAACCAGCATAACAAATGAGAGCAATAGATTCAAGGCTATGTCACTTTCAGACAACATTCCTGTATTACTAGCTTGGTCAAACGATGATTCATATGAAAATATTTTTTCAAATCAATTAGAGAATTTTGTTCAGAAAAATGATGTCGTAATTGGGATAAGTGGAAGTGGAAATTCAAAAAATGTATTAAATGCAATTCAATTAGCTAATGAAAAACAAGCTATTACAATAGGATTAAGTGGAAAGGGGGGAGGAAAATTATCAGAATTGGCAAAAATTAATTTAACAATTCAAAGTGACGATATGTTAACAATAGAAACGATGCATCTTTTGGTTTGTCACTTAATTACAACAATAATCAGATCTGAAGGTACACCAAAATTTACTTATTAGATAAATGACTAAAGCATTTTTTTTAGATCGTGATGGAGTAATTAATCAAGAAAGAAAAGATTATGTTAAAAAACTAGATGAATTTAATATTCTAGAAAATATATCTGATGCAATAAACATTATCAAAAATCATGGTTTTCTAGTAATAATTATTACAAATCAGTCAGCGATTAATAGAAAACTGCTTTCAGTAGAAATGTTAAATAAAATTCATGAAAAATTACAAATGTATTTAAAAAAACACAACACATCATTTGATAAAATATATTTTTGCCCACATACACCGTCTGAAAATTGTGAATGTAGAAAACCTAAACCAGGGTTAATCATACAAGCAATAAATGATTTCAATATCGATATATCACAAAGTTTTATGATAGGGGATTCTAAAACAGATATAGAAGCAGCAAAAAGTGTAGAATGTAAAGGAATTCTATTAAAGAAAAATCAGACTTTGCTAGAAGTGGTTGTGGATTTATTTGAAAGTGAAAAAATATGAGATAATCCTGAATCAATTTCATTAAATTTCATAGCAATTTGCTCCTCAAATATACTAGAATCCAAACATCCATTTTTTGGCCTTGGTGCAATTTGTGGGATTTCTGAGGATTTTGTAGGTTGAATTAGATTTTCTTGCAATCCAAACATTATAGCTAGTTTTTGAGCAAATTCAAATCTATTTAGACATGATTTCCCTGAGGCATGAAAGAGTCCAGATATGTCTTTTTCAATGATTGATAACACAGATCTTGCCAAATCATCCACTAAAGTTGGGGTGTTGAATTGATCAGTGAAAGCATTTACAATTTTTTTATTTTTCAAACTGTCTAAAACCCAATTAGTAAAACGTGAACGATTATGCCATCCATATATCACAGTAGTTCGCAAAACTAAATTATTTTTATAATTTAAAATTATTTTCTCGGCTTCAAGTTTTGTTTTTCCATAATAACTTAATGGGTTAGGAATATCAGATTCAAGATATTTTCCAGGTTTTTTTCCATCAAAAACAGCATCTGTTGAAAAATAAATTAATTTTGAATTAACTTTACTGCATATTTCAGAAATATCTTCAGTGACTTTTACATGTAATAGATCAGTTAATTCATGATTTGATTCACAGAAATCAACATTTGGAAAAGCAACAGTATGAATTACTGCCAAAGGTTTGATTTTTTCAATATAATTAATAATTTGCTTTCTGTCAGCAAGCAAATCAAGTTTGAGCGAAGATATTTTTGGATTATTAATTGGAACAGTATTTTCAGTTGCAAAAATTTCATAATCTTTTGTTGCATAATCAATAATTGTACTTCCAACAAGACTTGCACCACCAATAATCAATAATTTTTTTGACATATCTTATGGATTTTTTTTCCATTTATTCCAATCATAATCATCATAAGTTACATTGTGTTCATCACGATTATGTGGTTTCCATGAAGGGTTAACTATTGATAAAATTATACTGGGTTCATTTGAAAGATTAATGTGTGCTGAAGAACGATTTTTTGGAATTTCTATTAGAACTGGTTTTTCTTCACTAGATTCTATTTCAAGATATTTACCTGATTTCTCTTTAATGATAAAAACAACTTTTCCTTTAATACAGACGTAGTAACTATGCCTGATTATATGGAGATGAGGGCCTTTTATCTCTCCAGGATTAATTGATGTAACATATACCATTTCAGGCTGAACTTTGATAGTATCATCCCAATCTCTCCAAACAGGAATAAGAGAACCATTAACATGTCCATCATGAATATCTTTAGTTAGATGTTTTTCCAGAGAATACCATTTAATTTCATTTTCAGGCAAATTATTCTAATTCATTAAAGAAGAATATTTAAAGTATTTAAAAAAAGAATTGTTAAAATGTAAATTTCCAAGTCTATATGTAGTAGATTTAAAATTAATCAAAGTAATGGAAACTAAGAAAAAATCAGTAATAATTTTTGGTGGGGGATTGTCAGGACTTGTTACTGCTAATGTTTGTTCACATTTAGGAATTGATTCATTATTAGTTGAGAATTCAAATTTGTTAGGAGGAGGAAACAAATCAGTCAAAGACAAAGAAGGAAATATTTTTGATTATGGGTATCATGCTTTAGATTACAATAGATCATTTATTACAACAAAATTTTTTAAAAAAGTATTACAAAACAATTATCGTAAATTCAAACTTAAGCGAGGAATCATTATAAAAGATCACTTAATTCCATATAATGAAAAAATCAACAAATGGCCAAAAGATCTAAAAGCATTATTTTTAAAAAAATTACAGGAGGATACAGTTGAAGGAAAATTATACAGAAAAAAAATCTCTAAAGTGTTTGGGGATAAATTCACCAATTTAGCATATGATGAAATTTTAAGATCATATCCATCTATTAATTGGTCATTGGAAAATGGCGGAAAAGAAGAAGATTTTTTTGGGTTAGTATATCCATGGTTTTTCCCTAAGATAAAAAAAAATAATCAAAGAAAATCAGAATGGGAAATATTTCATGATAAAATGAGAAATGGGGAACATTTTGTATTATATCCAAAAAAAGGGGGTTTTGAAAGTTTCATCAAAGCAATACACACTGATATTGATCATAAATATTGTAAAATTATTAAAAATGTAGCAAACATAGAATACAAAACGGAATTAAAAACTAATCAATTCTCCAGTGTAAAAATTAATGGAAATACATACGTTGCAGACACATATTTTTGGTGTAATTCACCAATTTCCTTATGTAAAATATTGGGTATTAAAATTAAAGAAACAAAAATTGGAAAAGCACAACGAATTGCTTTTGGAAATTTTATTTTGAAAAATGAAATAAAAAGTGAGTTTCATGAGATTTTAGTTGGAAGCAATCAACATATGATCAATCGAATTTCATTTCCTGGAAAAATAGCAAATACAAACAATAAATTGATTCAGGTAGAGTATTCTTTTCCCATAAATACTCCAAAGCACGATAAAGAAACTCTAAAAAAATCATGGATTAATAGTTTAGAGACATTAGGAATCATAAACAAAAAAGAACAGATAAAAAAATTTACTTTTATTGAAGAGACAAGGGGCGTTGTAACCATACATAATTGGGAAGAATTGACAAAGATGTATAAAAAAAAGATAGATGAGAAAAAAGGAAACAATGTGATAATTCCATCATTTAATTTAGGCCCAGAAAATATCAATCGAGTAATACCAGAAGTAATGTTAAATACGGTAAAATCACTTATTCGAACAAATGAGGAATAAATTTGAAGAATTCTAAACAAGACGAATGTTATTTGAACAGTGAAGGAAATGATTTCTTTCAAAGAAATTTTGCCAACAAAAAAATTCCAGATTTACGATTAAACAAAAAAGTAATTTATGATGAAATAAAAGAATCTGAAATTTCATACAAAAAGGTCTTAGAATTTGGAGGAAATTATGGAGATTTATTATACAATATGAAAAAAAATAACGATGCTGAAGAATGCTTTAATGTAGAGGCATCAAAAGATGCAATTAAATTTGGAAAAGAAAATTTTAAAGATCAGGTAACCTTTATTCACGGAACAATTGCCAATAACCACATCATTGAAGATAAAAAATTTGAAAATTATTTTGACTTAATTATAATTGATGATGTATTTGACTGGGTTTCTAGAGAAACTATTTTTCAATCAATCACAAATATAGATAATCTATTAAAAGAAGGAGGCTTCATATTCATAAGGGATTTTTATCCGGATAAAAACACAAAAAATCAAAATCATCATGTAAAAGATGGTTCAGTATACAATTTCAAAGTAAAAAATTCACATGCAGAAATATTTTTAGCATCAGGAATTTACGAAATAGAATGGCAAAAAATATTTTTTGACAAAATTGGAATTTCAACTAGTTACAAATGTGATAATATATTTAATTATAGATGGGTTGATCTGATACTTAAAAAATCATATTCAGGGTTTTTTTTAGAAAGTAAACAAATTAAATGATAAAATAAATACATCGTCCCTAAAATTAAAAACTATGTCAAAAAAATATCAATTTTTTAAAGGAAGCGAAGATAAAGAATTTAACATCTCTAAAATGAGAGAATATGTAAATACAAAACAAGAAATCGACAAAGAATTAGAAAAAATTATTTTGCCAGTGATTCAAAAAGAAAAACTTAAAATTTTAGATGCATGTTGTGGAATTGGTCACCTCATAAACTCACTGAGTGAAATTAGTAATAAATCAGAATTTTTAGGAATTGATCAAACAGAATATCTAATTAAAGATGCAAAGAAATTATTCAAAGATAAAAAAAATTTATCTTTTGAAGTAGGAGATGTAAATAAATTAAAAGAAAAATACAAGAAAAAATTTGATGTAGCATTAAGTTGGAAAACAATTTCATGGTTACCATATTATGATCAAATGTTAAAAGATTTAATTCATATGACAAAAAATCATATTTTTTTAAGTTCATTATTTTATGAAGGGGACATAGATTTTGAAATCAAAGTAAGGGAATTTGAAAAAGAATCAGGCAAAAATAGTTTCAATTCTTACTATAATGTATACAGCCTACCACAATTCAAGAAATTTGTGTATAGTTTAGGTGTAAAAAATATCAAAGTGTACGATTTTGATATTGGAATTGATCTGGAAAAACCTCCAGTTGATGTAATGGGTACATATACAGAAAAACTCGAAGGTGGAAAAAGAATACAAATTAGTGGTGCAATAGTAATGTTTTGGAAAATAATTAGAATAGACATTTAGGATAATACAATTTACAAAGGAATTATTATATCATCAAAAAAACTACAAAGAGAAGTGAAAAATTCTATCAAATACCTCCAAGAGGCAAAAAAAATAATTCCAGCACTATCTCAGACATTCAGTAAAGCACCATATAGCTATGTTGAGGGAATTTATCCCACTTACTTATCACATGGTAAAGGAAGTCATGTATTTGATGTTGATAACAATGAATACATAGATTTTGTACTTGGATTAGGGCCAATTATTTTAGGATATAACTATACAGCAGTAAATAAAGCCATAAAAAAACAACTTTCCAAGGGGATCTCATTTTCTATTCCCCATACTATAGAGATAGAAGCATCAAAAACAATCAATTCAATAATTCCAGGTGCAGAAATGATTCGTTTTGCAAAAACAGGTTCAGACGCAGGAACTGCTGCAATTAGGGCAGCAAGAGCAATCACCAAACGAGACAATATAGCATATTGGGGTGGTGGGGGAGTATGGCATGATTGGTTTACAATCATTACGAGTAGAAATGAAGGGATTCCAAAAATTTTAAGAAAAATGATTCAAAAATTTGAATACAACAATATTGAATCATTGAAAATTCTTTTTGAAAAATGGAAAGGGGAAGTGGCAGCAGTGTATATGGAACCAATGATGACTGAATTTCCTAAGAAAAATTTTTTAATGGATGTAAAAAAACTTACTAAAAAACATGGAACTGTATTAATTTTTGATGAAGTTATTACTGGATTTAGATATGCAAATGGTGGTGCTCAAGAATTATTAAAAATTCAAGCAGACATAGTAGTTTTTGGAAAAGGAATAGCAAATGGAATGCCACTAGCAGCAATTACAGGTAAAAGAAAACATATGGAAAAATTTAATGATATTTTTTATTCAACTACGTATGGAGGAGAAACATTATCCTTAGCTGCATCAATGGCAGTAATTAATGAGATCAAAACAAAACCCGTTATCAAACATTGTTGGAAATTGGGAGAAGAGTTAATGTCAAAATTTAATAAATTAACAAACGAAGTAGATGTAAAAATAAAAATGGAAGGAATTCCTATAAGATCATCTGTTATTTGTAAAGATGCAAACAATAATCCATCACTATTAATAAAAAGTCTATTTTATCAAGAGATGATAAAAAGAGGGATCCTTCTTGGACCTGGTTATGTATTTTTATCATATTCTCATTCTCAAAAAGATCTTAAAAAAACACTAGAAGCAGCAGAGAAAAGTTTGAAAATTGTAAAAAAAGCAATAGAAACTAAAACTGTGAAAAAATCGTTAAAGGGTAAAATAATGAAGAGTGTAATGAAATTTTAAATCGATATGAAACATAATTATAAAAAATTGAGAGGAATAGTAATAGGATGTGGCTCAATTGGAGAGCGTCATATACATAATCTTAAAAAAATAGGCATTAAAGAATTAGGAATTTTTGACATAAATCAAAAACGACTAACAGAACTTGAAAATAGATATTCAGTTAATAGTTTTTTAGACATAGAATCTACATTAGAGTATAAACCAGATTTTTCAATAATTTGTACATATCCTGAATCACATTTTGAATTTGCAGAGAAATGCATTAATGCCAAGTCACATGTATTTATTGAAAAACCAATTTCAACAAAATTAAAAGAAATGAAAAATCTTTTGAATAATGCAAAGTCAAAAAAATTAAAAATTGCAGTGGGATACAACTTAAGATTTGATAAAGGTCTAAGATTATTAAAGAAAAAAATCTCAAAAAAAGAAATTGGGAATATATTATTTATTTCAGCATATTTTGGTCACCATATCAAATTTTGGGGGAATGGAAGAAAAATAAATGAACATTACATTTTACGAAAAGGTAATGGTATTATTTTAGATGATTCACATGAATATGATTACATTAGATGGTTGATTAACGAAAAAGTAATTTCTGTTTTTTGCCAAACAAAAAAATTAGAAAACATCAAAACAGAAACAGAAAGCATAGCCTCAATTTTTTTAAAATTTAAAAATGGAATCATAGCAAATATGAATATTGATTATATTAGACCAAACTATGAGAGAGGATGTCAAATAATAGGGGACCAAGGGAAGTTAGAATGGAAATATGAAATGTTAAAATCAACAAAGAAAAAATATGTACAAAAAGTGGAAACTAGTTTAAAAAAAGAAATGATTTTCAAACAAACCAGTAAAACTTTTAGTGAAAAAATTCAAGTAAACTATATGTATATTGAAGAAATGAAAAATTTTCTAGGTTCTTTACAAAATAAAAAACAACCAGAAGTTAACGGATTTGACGGATTAGAGACATTAAAGATCGGATTAGCTGCTTTAAAATCAGCTAAAAATGGGAAAGTAATTAAAATCTAGATTTTTTTATCATTTTTTACAGAATTAAGATATCCTTCATTGGTAATAATTCCAGAGTTTATTTTAGATATTTCTGGATTTTTTTCTAGTAAATTTAGAATATCTTTTGTTGTAAAAAATTTTTTTGGTTTTAGTTCATAGAAAATTTTTTGTATCATTTTATAATCAGATTCTTCATCTAAACACCACCTAAAATGTGAAAGATTCACATCATTTGTATAACTAAAAATTTTAAACAATTTTGGGTTTTTTATAATATATGGTGTAACATGTTCACGTTCAGAAAGCCATGTTGCTTCAGAAAAAGCTTTTTTTAAAGTAGCAAATGTAAAAATTTCAACATCTAAACCATCAGGAAAAGTTCTTTCAATGGTGTTTGACATATAATCAAAATTATTTTCAAGGAAAAATTTTGTCATTTTATCAATCAGAATAGGATCTATTAAAGGACAATCTCCAGTAATGCGAATTATTGGATCAGCATCATATTCTTTTGCTGCATTATAGAATCTATCAAGAACATCAAATTCATTTCCTTTAAAACTAATTATTTGATTATTATTTGCAATGTCCAACAATATTTGATCATCAGAGTTACTACTTGTGGCTAAAATGATTTGTTCAATATAATTTGATTTTTTTATTCGATCTAATATATGGATAATAATGGGAGAATTTGAAATTTTTAAAAGAACTTTATTCTGTAACCTTCTAGAATTTGTTCGTGCCTGAATAATACATGTGATCTTTGTAGTTTTATTCATAATTAAACAAAAATAACAAACACTGATTAAAATCTTTGAATGATTTTGAACCTAAAAAAACTAGCTAAATAAGTGAACAGAAAATTTCAATTTTATCTAAAATATTCTAAATTAGTTTGATTCTCGGTATATATTATTTATACAGTATAATCAAGACGATTTACTGAAAGAAATTGAATCGAGTGATGTTTTTTAAAAAAATTGCAAAATATGGTGCAAAAGTAGGACTAGGAAAATCTCAAAAGTTTGTAAATTTGTATGAAGAGATGCTTTCAAAAATCGGTAAAGGAATTCGTTCAGAATATGTCGAAATTGAAGGACAGAGATTATTTCTAGATAAAGAAGATTCATTGATGTTATCCATAAAAAATAATGATCATGAAGTATTAGAAACCGAGTACTTAAAATACATAATTCAGGAAGGTGACACTGTAATAGATTTAGGGGCAAATATAGGATATTACACTTTAATTTTTGCAAAATTAGTGGGAGAATCAGGACATGTTTTTGCATTTGAACCTGAGCCATCAAATTTTGAATTACTTTCAAAAAATATTAAAGAAAATAAACATGAAAATACAACATTAATTCAAAAGGCTGTTTCAAATAAAAATGGTAAAATCAATTTGTATGTGTCAAAAAGAAATTTTGCGAGTCATAGAATTTTTGATGCTGGAGATAAAAGAGAAAGTATAGAGATAGATGTAATCACACTAGATGAATACTTTAAACAGATTAAAAATACAATAAAATTTATCAAAATGGATGTAGAAGGCGCAGAAGGAGCCACATTATTAGGTGCATCAAAAATTATTGAAAATTCTAAAGACATTATAATTATGATGGAATATTTTCCAAAATTTATCAAAAAATTTGGAATGATTTCAGAAGAAATTTTAAAATCATTAATTGAAAAAAACTTTAAATTATTTAATATAAATCATAAAAACAAAAAACTTGAACCAATAATATTAACAAAATTTATTGAAGAATTTAATGAAGAAAGAAAGAATTATACAAATTTATTGTGTATAAAAGGATACGAGCCTATAATTCAAGATTTACTAAGCATAAAATTTTAAGATAAAACATTACTTTTCTATTATATTACAGATTTAGAAATATTTTGATTTGATGTAATATTTGAATTATCCAAAACTAAAGTGTGTTCTAATTTGACATTATCACCAATACAAACATGATCACCTATAGACACAAAAGGTCCTAATTCTACATTTTTTCCTACACAGAAATTTTTTCCCACATAGACAGGATTTTTTATTTTGACTTTATTGTTGGTTTCATTAACATAAGATACATTGTTTTGATTAAGAATAATTTCGTTCAGATCTAATATTCCAGAGATTGTGCCAGCATCAATGTATCTTTCACATATTAAATTTCCAATTTTTCTATTGTTATTCAAGATAAGATTCATTGCTTCAGTTATTTCAAATTCTCCACGTTGTGAAGGCTGTAGATTTTCAATCATTTTAAAAATATAATCATCTTTAAAAAATGCAATTCCAGCCCAACTAAGATTAGATTTTGAAATGATAGGTTTTTCAGTAATTTTTAAAACATGATTATTTTCAACTTCAACATTACCAATGGTTCCTATCTTTGATTGATCAGTTTGTGAGGATAAAATACTTGTTTCAAAATTAGAATTAATCATATTATGTAAATAATTTTCTAAATTTTTTGGAATTATTGTATCTGCAAGATACAATAAAAATGAATCACCATTAACAAAATTTTCAGCTAGTTTTGTTGCTGATGCTGTCCCTAAAAAATTTTCTTGTTCAACATAAGAAATATGAATGTCAAAAGCAGTACCGTCATCAAAATGATGTTTAATTTTATTCCCTAAGTGCCCTACAACGATACAAAAATCAGAAAAACCATATTTTTTTAAATCAATAATGATGTGTTCTATGATAGGCTTTCCGGCTATCATTATCATTGGTTTTGGTATTGAAGACGTAATAGGCTCTAATCGCTTGCCTAAACCGGCAGCCAATAATACTACTTTCATTCTAATTATAGCAAATCAAAGAACAGTAAAAAGGTAAAGAAAACTTGAAAATTCACAAACAATAATAATTCAATTTTAAGAAATGAAATAGAAATGAAAGCAAGGATATTACTGTGGTTAGATGTCTTTTCAGCACATTTCGGCATGACAAAATTGTTACAAGAAAAGCATGATTGTGATATTTTTGCAATAATTGATATCAATAAAGGTAAAAAATTTTATGAAGAACAAAAATTTATAGAATTTACAAAAAAATGGTACTTTAGAGATTGTTTTGATAGATCACAAAAAAAACCAGATTTATTGTATTTAGAAGAAATTGAAAAAAAATACAAATTTGATATTTGGAAAATAGTTTACAGTGACATAAATTTTTACAAATATAATGAATATCATAAATTCAAGTATGATGAAATTTTAACTATCATTGAGCAAGAATGTAGATTTTACGAAAAAATTCTTGATAATATAAAACCAGATTTTCTAGTAATAAGGATTACAGATTCTAGCAATGGTCAGATTTTACAGAAAATTTGCATTGCTAAAGGAATTAAAGTTTTAATGTTAGGTTTTACAAGATTTGGAAATAGAGCATATATTTCTCATGAATATGATTATTTAGAAATGTCAAACAAACATTATGAAAATGAAGAGAAATCTTTTGATCAATTACGTGAACAGATTCAGGGTCTTACATCTCAACAATCTTCAATCAGAAAAGAATTTAGAAATTCAAGAAAAAAATGGATAAAAGGTGCACTAAAATATTTATCATTGGTAAGTAATAACAAATACAGAAAGTATTATGCAAATACTGGTAAAACAATTTTTAAAGTGATAAAGGTAGAAGGCACATTTCCTTTAAAGACAAGATATAGAAAAAAATTTATTGATTCAAATTTATTAAAACAATTAGAGCCTAATCAAAAATTCATATATTTTCCACTTCAGTTAGAGCCTGAACGTTCAACATTAATTCCTGCTACATTTTATACAAATCAGCTTAATGTTATAACAAATATAGCAAAATCACTTCCAATAGACTTTCAATTATATGTCAAAGAGCACCCTATGCAAAAAATCAAAAGTTGGAGAGAAATATCATTTTACAAAACCATTTTGGGATTACTAAATGTGAAACTTATTCATCCATCAGTATCAAATAATGAAATGTTAAAAAAATGTGCAATGGCAATAACGATTGCAGGCACAACAGGATTGGAAGCAGCATTGTACAAAAAACCGGCAATAGTTTTTACTGATGCAATATATGCATCATTGCCTTCAGTACATAGACTAACAAGCTTTGAAGAATTACCAAATGCAATTAAAGAATCATTAAAAAAAGAAGTTAAATTGTCAGATGTTAATGAATTCATAAATCTATTAGATAGAAATTCATTTCCATTCAATAATACAGAGTTATCGATCAAAATTAATGATGAATTTTTTTATGAAGGATATTTGTTTGATACTAAAATTAATAGTAAAAAGGTAGAAAAGTTTTTAGAAAAAAATCGTAAAGATTTTGAAATATTAGAAATTGAATATATAAAGAAAATTAGAGAAATAAAAAGAAAGAAAGATGAAAAAGAGGTACAAAATGAAAGATAAAATTCTTTTTTGGATAGATGTTAGTTTAGTACAATTTGGAATTGCAAAAACATTACAAGAAAAAATAGATAGTGATTTTTATGTAGTCTACGATCTAAATCATCATTTAAAAAAATCATTCAAGAAACAAAATATAATCAATTTTAAGAATGAGTGGTATTTCTGGGACCATGTGGGAAAAACAAAAGACCCAGATTTGGAATATTTGAAAAAAATTGAAGAAAAATATGAAATCAACCTTTGGGAAATTGCTTACTCTGAAAGAATTTTTTATAAATGGAATTATTTTTACAAATTCAAAAGAGAAGAAATTCTGTCTATTTTTGAACAGGAATGTAGATTTTTTGAAGATGTATTAAATGAAGTAAATCCAGATTTTCTAATAATTAAAACTACAGATTTACATCGGAACTATCTCCTTACGGAAATGTGTAGGGCCAGGGGTATCAAAATTTTGATGCTTTTTGGGAGCAGATTTGGATCTAGAGCATTGATTTCGTCTCAAGCAGATACATTCGACCTCCACTTGGATGAAAAAAAAACAAATTCTATAAACATTCAATCAACGGAAGATCTTGATAGATATCTAAAAGTGCATCATAGCTTCAAACGCAATACAGTATCTGGAGGAATGAATACTCCTATATCTGAAAAAATTATGCCGTCACTAACGTGGTTAACAAAAACAGTCGATAAGGAATGGAAAGAGGGATATGATCATTATGGTGTTACACGATTAGGAGCAATATCACATTATTTTTTATTTTCATTAAAAGGAAGATTACGGAAAATGTTTATTGACAGAAATTTTAAAAAATCAATAAACAAAGGTGAAAAGTTTCTATTCTTTCCTTTGGCACTTCAGCCTGAGCGTGGTGTAGAAATCGTTTCTCCATTTTATGTAAATCAGGCCGAAGTTATAATTAACATCGCTAAAGCGCTTCCAATTGGCTACAAACTATATGTAAAAGAACATCCAACCATGAGATTTCGTCATTGGAGGGATATTTCATATTACAAAAAAATTCTAGATCTTCCAAATGTAGAATTATTTCATCCATCATTTAATTCAAAAATTCTTTTAGAAAATTGTGAATTGGTAATTACTATTTCAGGATCTACTGGATTAGAAGCAGCATTGTATAAAAAATCGGCAATAGTATTCTCTGATGTGAATTATTCTATAATTCCTTCTGTACACAGATTAACAGGCTTGGAAGAATTACCTGACGCAATAAGAGAGTCATTAAAAAAAGAAGTTAAATTGTCAGATGTTAATGAATTCATAAATCTATTAGATAGAAATTCATTTCCATTTGATCTTTTTGGATTTAATTCTAAGATATCAGAAAGATTTCTGAATGGAGGTTTTTTGGGTAGTAATGAAATTTCTATCAAGTCTTTAGATTCATTCATCGAAGAAGAAAGAGAGAGTTTTGAAATGTTAGCTGCAGAGCACATAAAAAAAATCAATCAATACAAAAAATTGGAAAAAAATCATAAGATAACATAATAAGAGATTCTTGCCATTCTCTTGTTGGATTATGAGAAGAGTAATCTATGACATAGTTTTACCAGCTAGCATCAATGTATGATTTATTCGGGATTCTCAATTTTATTGTTCATACTCCTTTTAATTCCAGTGCCAACTGCATCATTACATCTACGAATTTTTTTAATTAAATCCTGTATTCGATCTATCTGTATAGCATGATAATCCTCTGTATATTGAAAATCTGGACTTCCCTTAACATAAAACAACAGATCTGATGGATTATAACACAAAGCCATGAAAATTGCTATCTCATTGTTACAATGATAACCGTAAGCTACATCTAATCCATGTTCTTTCATTTTTTCAATACTTTTTAAATTACAATCTTCCAAAGCATTAGATAACTGAGTATGTACAAGTTTGAACTGGTTACTCTTATGCGAAATTAAATTAATAAAATTCTCAATATCCTTTTTAGATGACATTCCAGTGGATACAAAAATTTGTTTACCAGTCATCATTAGAAGATTTATTAATTTTTTATTAGTAATATCATTTCTAATCACTTTGTAAAAATCAACATCTAGATTTTCAAAAAAAGAAATGTAATCAATGTCTCCAAGTGCAATTCCTATCTTTTTGCCTGAATTTTTAATTTTTAAAAAAAGTTGTTTGTAAGAATCATCATTTAAATATAAACCAAGATTGGCTTCTCTGTGATCTGTTTCTCTAACTTGAAATGTAATTGCATCTATATCATACTCAATTAAAGCGTCTACATATTCATTCGCAATATCCAAATTGCCAAGATGATTAAAACCTATTTCTGCAATGATCATAATAACCTGTTATAATTCAATTTATTTTGCTGACCAACCACCATCAACAATTAGATTTGCCCCAGTCATATACCCTGAAGCATCAGAACATAAAAAAATTATAGGCCCAGCATAATCAGAGACCTTTGCCATTCTTTTGAATGCATTACGTGAAGCATATCTTTTCTTAAATCTATTAGTCAATTTATCGGTGGCTATTCCACTAGGTGATAATGTATTACAACGAATTCCATCTTTTCCATATAAATTTGCAATATAACGAGTTAGATTCAAAATTGCAGATTTAGTAACAGCATAACCAGGTGGTGTCCATAAATTTTCATTTTCATACGTGTCAAAATCTGGTCCTAACAATCCATAATTTGAAGAGATATTAATAATACTACCACTTTTTTGTTTTTTCATTACTCCTAGAATGTTTTGACAAAGAAGAAATGGCGCATCAACATTTACCTCAAAAGACTTTTTCCAGAGATCAAAAGGATGTGTTTCAAAGTTTTTAAAATCTTTAATTTTAAATGATTTAGCTGACACGAATGCCGCATTATTTATTAAAACATCCAATGATGAAAAATCTTTTTTTATTTTTTTGAGATTAATGTTAATTTCTTTTGGTTTACTAAGATCACATTTGTACACATGAATATTTTGTTTTGTGTGACTAAATTCATCTTTTAATGATTCGCTTACGCCTGGATTATGATCAATAAGTGCCATATTTGCTCCACGTTCCAAAAGAATTCTAGAAAAATAACTTCCTAGAAGGCCTGATGCTCCTGTTAAAATTATATTTTTATTTTCTACTGAAAATAGATCTTTTGGCTTATTTTGTTGTTGTAAAATTTTTTCAGTTTTACGTAAATCATCCATATTATCAATATTATATGAAGATTCCATAGACATTGAATAAAATCCAGTTTTCCCAGAAACTCTGCAATGACTTTTTTTAAATGCAGTAATAGTGGTGGCATACAAAGCACCATTTTCTAAAATTTGTTCATGTACTTGTTGTCTGGTTAATCTAGTAGATGGATCATGATTATGTGGTTGTACTGTTGATTGATTTATCTTATCCCAAACAAAGATATGATATGGATACCCACTTAAAACAGAATCATAATTTTTCTTTATTAACAAATTAAGTGCTTCGTCAATATGTTGAGATGTCCTAAGCGGAGAAGTATTTTGAGGTAAAATAATTATGTCAGGAATATATTTTTCTTTATTTTTAAGATAATCTAAAACATGTTCTAAAGCAGGATCTACCGGTGCTAAATTACCAGAGAGTTTTTTTGGTCTCTTAACTACTTCTGCACCCATTTGTTTTGCCGCTCTAGAAATTTTTTCATTATTTGTAGAAACAACTATTCGATTAACTAAAGTTGAATTAAGGCATGCAGATATTGTGTAATATAATAGAGGTTTTCCATTAATTGGAATCAAATTTTTGCCAGGTATTCCTTTTGAACCTCCTCTTGCTAGAATAATAGCTAAAATTTTCATACTTTTATGAGAAAACTCCAGTAAAAATACTTAGTTCTAATTATTACTGATTTTGTATGAAGTTATCTAAAGAATATTTTAATTTCTTTATGTGCTTTTGAGCTTCATCCAATGTACGATAATTTGTTTTAAATTGCATCATTCTTGGTTGGATTTTTTCTGCAATAGGACATTTACCGTTATATTTTTCAAAATAACCTAATTTTTTCATTATAGGCTCCTGATACGTTAAGATCATTGCAGCGTAGAAATCGTCACCGCCATTTTTAAGATGAGAATGATGGAATTTTTGCCAATCCTCTAATTTTGTAAATGGAGATTCAACAGCATATGTGAAGTAAGAACTTGTGTATTTATCTGGAACATATTGGATTTTGAAAAGAGTATTTTGGAATACATCATCATAAAGTTTTGCAATATCTCTTCTGAGTTCTACACGTTCATCTGCAAGTTCAAATTGTGCTAAAGCAATGGCAGCTAAGAATTCATTAAATCTATAATTAAGACCAAGTTCATCATTTCTTTCATATGTGGGATTTTGATATTCGAGAGGAACTCCTGCTACTAAATCACTTTTTTTTGCTGATAGATTCTTGAATCCCATACCTGCAAATTTTCTAGATTTTACAGCTAACTCTTGATCATTTGTGATCAAAATTCCACCCTCTCCAGTAGAAACATGTTTTGTCCTTTCAAAGGAAAACATTGTGATGTGTGCATCTTTACCTGCATACCTTCCTTTGTATTCTGCTAACATGGCTTGAGCATTATCTTCAATAACTACTAGATTGTGTTCGTTTGCAATTTTCATTACACTATCAATATCATACGGTAGTCCATCATGAGAAACAGGAATGATAGCTTTGGTTTTCTTAGAAATTCGTTTTTCAATTGAATTTGGATCTATATTGTGGGTATTGATATCTATATCAGCAAAGACAGGTACAGCCCCCATTATTACAGGTACAGAACTGTCAACCAGAACTGTAAATGGAGTGGTGATCACTTCATCTCCTTGATTTACACCCGCTGCTACAAGTGCAGCATGAAGTCCTGATGTGCCTGAATTAACCGCAATAGCATATTTTACACCATATTTTTTACAAAATGCATCTTCTAATCTATCCGTGAATGGGTTTTTTTTTACTTCATTTGAATTACTGAGAACATCTTGCAAGTATTTTAATTCATTTCCTGATGTCCACTTTGGGTCCATTTGGTTGCTTTGTACTGTTTTAATTTAATAGTTACTCATAAAAGAGGGCCACATCAAAATGAAATTTTTTGTATATACAAATATGATGGTGGTTTAAATATATTTAAAATATGTGTAGTGTGTTAGTAAAGAATGA
>Ga0208879_1001057_pt1 | contig 26827 bp, 10 predicted proteins | sample Knorr_S15_td_Bot_FD_185605 | JGI IMG/M metagenome (GOLD analysis project Ga0208879, IMG submission 185605) | Marine microbial communities from Southern Atlantic Ocean transect - Knorr_S15_td_Bottom_ad_5009_LV_A (SPAdes) (version 2) | ecosystem: Environmental > Aquatic > Marine > Oceanic | place...
ACATGGATTCAAACATCCACACATTTGCTGAAGATATTCAAGCTGCATTAGATGGTAAGGCAATCGTCAATGATTTACCACGCTTGCAGGCGATTATTGATACTACATCTGGAAATCGATTTACCACAGACCCTGCAATGAATGATTTGCTAATTGCTAATACGCACCAATATGCTCCAAGTAGGTATTATCTACGAAGAGGAGATGACAAATTAGTTCAGCAAAGTAGTGGATTGATTTTTTCTACTTGGCTTGGAAAAGGTGCATGGCTAAGTCATGCTGCAAACGAACAAGAATGCAACCGTATTTCTGATTCTATAGAATCCGATACAATCAATTCTCATTACTTTATGTTGGCAAGAGATATTCCTCATTCACAGAGAAAATCCAATCCTTGGGCATCGCTTGCTTGGACATCCGAGCCAACTACGTTAACATCTGATATGCATAGAGGAATGATTGTCCCCGATGGTTGGGATGAAGTCCATTTCAATCGAGGTGCTACGATTACAGTTAATTTAGAAGCACCAAGAATTAGACTATTGACATTTAGGCAATCGATGATTCAACGCCTAAAAACTTACCAAGACCGATAATTCGCTTTCCAAGATATCTAGTGAACTTGAAGACCAAGTCAATATTGCCATAGAATTCTTCCCTGGACGTGTAAAGCGTGACCAGTGGGTTGATCAATGCAAGACACTTCTCAATGATGATTGACAAAGAATCAATCGATGATTCAACGTCTTCAGAACTTTAGTAACTAAGAATGTGTAAAGATTCAACTTCAAACTGAATCTTATAGATTCAATTCTTTACTCGGTAAAAGACATACCATCTCGCTGCTATTTGCAATGCATATAAACTGAATAATCTTAGCATTATTTCAGTGAATAATACTGAATCTGTGGTTATTCCGAAGTCGAAAATTATCATCCCAAGTAAACACAAAGTAATAATTTCAGTCACAGATTGTAATGATTGCATAACTTGTGTTGAAGTAGCCCGCATAACAGCAATCTCTGTTTTTGAAAGGAGTAATTTCATGCTATGCATGGCCTCTTTCATCATTCCTACTGGATTCCAATCTAACTGCATTTGGACTTTGCCCAAGCGAATTCTATGCGACATTTCTAGAACGACGAATAGCGTAACAGCCGTCTGTGCAATATCAACAAATATCGATGCCCACGACAAATCAAATAATTCAGCCCTATTGCCGAACCATAGAATCCAAATCCAGATTAAAATTAGATATTGAATCGGGCGAGCACGTTTTCTTATTCTCTGAACTAGAGATTTTTCATCACCCAATAAAGTCTCAATGACCAATGCAGCACAAGATACCAATGATAGCAAACTTCCTACCAAAAGTAACCCGCCTGAATTATCACCATTAATCCATGATTGACCGAGAATAAATGTCGTTGATAGTAAAACAAATGCAGTCAGTAAATTGGTTAAGCCTAGCATTACGGAAAGAGGGTCCTTCGGGTCTTTGAGCAACATCAACCCGCCCATCAAATGTGATTCAAATGGTGTTTCATTTTCAGATATACCTTTGGACATCTGTTCACGTGAAAGAGGTATTGCTGGCGGGGTTGCTGAATGAGAGTGAGTCACTGAACGCTCTTTAGCCCAATCTCTCAACGATTGAGGAGTTAAATCCTCAACATCATTTTCACCAAGAGGAGTTCCGTGGTCCGTGTATAACCAACGGGTTTTAACTTGAATTGGAACTTTCGAAACATCAGGACAAACAATTTGGAATTGGCCTGCTAGTAGGTTGGGTAATTCGTCAACCAATCCAATATCTGCGCCGCCTACTTTGAGCAAATCTGCAATCTTACTTTGGTCTTGTTTATATTTGAAATGGCCGATGAAAATAGTGTTGGCTTGACCTAGAATTTTATAATCAACATTAGCAACACTTTGCGTTGCAAGAGCGCAACTTAGACCGTATTTACGGCCTTGTTCAAATAATAATTTGATTATTTGTTTTGCCGGAGGTTGTCTTGGGTCCGAAGGCAGAAAGTTAGAGACTTCATCGATGAAAAAGAGTAACTTTGTTTCTTTCTCTCCGGCTTTTTGGTTAAGCATCCAATCGTAAAGCCGGCGTCCTAACTCCTGTAGGAAAGATTGACGGAGATCATCAGAGCCGAGTGATTTAAGGTAGAAAATATTTACAGGCACTTTTCCTTCTTTTGATGGCTCTAGTAGAGTTTCAATATCCATTGGAACTCCCAACGAGAATAGAAGTTGGCTTACTCCCGAATCCAATGCATTATATCTACGAGAAAGTTCTTCTCTAACTGGTTCTTTGATATAGCCTCCAATTATTTCTGTTACTCTAGATAGTTCCGCTCCCTCCTCGATCATTAAGCCAGGATTGGCTACGAGTTCGGATAGTGAAACGAAATCATGTGGTAAGCAACCTAATCGTGCAGATTCCGTCAATAATTGATACAAGAATGCCTTAATTTGCCCACCTGAACTCTTCTTCTCCACATCATAACCTGCAAGAACTGTAAAACCTGATGCCATCAAATCCCACGAAGAGATGAGTGCTTCAGCATCTAGTTCACCTGTTGGTGGGCTAAAAGGGTCCAAACATATCGGTAGTCCCTTTTGCCTAGTAGGAGTCCAAATACGGACCTCAGCCTTCTCCTCCCACAATCTAGAGCGTTCTGCATCCCCATCTTTATCGGCCAATGTAGCGCGGTCGCCAATCATTGCTAGGCGTGCTAAATCTCCTTGAGGGTCGACAATAATCGATGGCACTCCATCTAGAGTTGCCTCTTCGATTAGTATCTTTGCTGCGACCGTCTTACCAGAGCCTGTTGCTCCTAGCATTGCGACATGTTTTCGCAAAATAGATGTTGGAAGTACCACCGGTTCGCCAGATTTGCGATTTGTTCCAATATCCATGGTATCACTCACTAGAAGTTGCTTCAAACCTTGCAACTTGATCGCCTCTTGTTAGAACCCCTGTACTATCATTAATCTTTAAACTTGCATCAATCCAATTTTTGTATGCTTTGAACCATGCAATGCATCTAGTTTTAACGTCATAAGGGTCTATTTTACTCCCAGTTAATGAGTCAGGTGTTTCTGCAGCAGTGGTAGTTTCTTCTTCGCCAGACCAATCAAAGATACTCTCTGTTATTATTTCTTCAGCCACTACTCTTGTGATACATTCCGGCCTAACTTTCAAAGCATCAGAATAATACTTTTGATACATAGTGGTGAATTGTTCTTTGCTTAAACCAACTTCCTCCCATTCCTTTGACAAATTTTCAATCTCGTTAGGAGAACTTTCTAATTCTCTAATGTTCATATGCCGAATTGCCATTACTCCATAAATATCTACAATATTTCGATGCGGAGATGGCTCTTTGGAAAGTGCATTTTTTAGTAACCTGACATCAGAACTCGGGAAGTCAACTGATAAATTTTCAAATGCGTTACCAACTTCTTCCACCAAGTTCATTATCTTCATTGGACGGCTAAAATGATATTCAATTACATCGGATGGGATGATAAATTTAGTCATGTAAAACACATTTTCAGAATGGGTCCAATTATGGACATTCGCTGACATCCAAGCGATATTGTACAAGAAAGCATATGGATGCAATTTCGCAGTCTCTGTATATTGGAATTTATCAGGTCCAACTAAACTTTCCATTAATTTTACATAACCATTAGATATTTCTGCACTCGGAGCTTTTTGCATAGTAATTGTCACGACACACCTAGGGCCAAAGGTATGTTGGTGGAAGAACTCTTGTGCATTTTCAACATACCCGATACATTCTTCGATTGAAGTCCTAACAGCAGCAGTTTCGGCATCGCCAAGTTCTTTTGATGTATTTGATGACTGTACTAAAGTTAAAACACCTGAAGGCTTTCCAATCAATTCGTCACTAAAACCAGTCATTGAAAAGTGAACACGACTCGTTTTATCTTTCGAACCCATATACTCTGCTTGCAGTAATGATTCACCTAAGGAAGTCATTATCTCATAGATTAACCGCCTTACATTCTGCTTTGGTACTTGCCCGACTTCATCTTCTTGATCAGATGTTGAATCGTTTTTATTTTGGGACGTGGGTGTTGTATCTTTTTCAACATTAGACCATGTCTTTTTAGAGATCTGCTGCTGAAACCCTAACATGTCATATCTAAGAGTGGAAGGTAAATACACCCCCTTAACAGATTCTTCACGAGAATCTTCAGGGTAAATTTCATTTACTATTTCAATCCAAAAATTGATTGCGTAATGTTCTCGGAACCAGTCACCTGAAATGTCTTTTTTCAGCATTGATTCTCCCAGTTTAATAGAAGAAATAATCCTGCGGCGTAATATATCTGCTTGTAGACAAATATTAGTTGATGATTCTGCATTTGTAATCATATTATTCGTATACCGATTGTCAAGAATCAATTCAATATCGGCCTTAAATTCGTCAAGAACTATGCCCTGTATCTTGCAATTATTCTCCAACCTCTCTTTCAATGTTTTGTAATTCGTATTGCCCAATAATAATATCCTCAAGAATACAGACCAATCAAGGGCATCTTCATCTGCTAGTAAACCAATGAAACGGAGATGTTTCATCTTGTGAATTGCTTTACTAAATGTCGGCAGTGAACATGGTACCAGTTCCCCACTATTATTTGGCAATAAGTATCGAGGTAAATTCGCACTAGGACTCTTAACAGTTAACATTCGTTCGTTATTTGGACTAGGAACATCTCTAATAGCCGAAAGGTACCTGACCAATTGAGGTGATAACCGTATTATAGATTTAGGTACTGATTCATCATTCCCCTCGACTAATTTAACCCCTACTTCCAACTTTAAATTAAATTTCATTAGAGTCTTTTTCAGAGATTTTAAAATTTTGGGTGGTGCCTTGCTGAGTCCCATATGGATCTTAGGATGCAAGTAATTCAATCCATCTCCCTGTAGTTTCGGAGCAGTCGGGAATAATGTGTGTCTAATTTGATCTAATACCATATACACCTTTCCAGACTCACCATCTGATTTCGATTCTTTAATCAGACTCATTAGAGCGACTGGGAAATAAGTGTTTAGATACATTGGAGGGAGTGACCTCAAAACATCATCATTCCAAATCCCCATTTTGACAAGTGCTTTCTCAAAAGGTTTACTCCGTATTTCTCCACTTTGAGTTAAATATTTACGCAAAGGTTGTGAGTCATAAATGATATTACCTTCAAAACTAGGTCTTTCACCCTCCTGAACGCAATAATCATCCGTCCATTTGGCAAAAATATCCGTCTTGTAATTGTCTTCTCTTTCTAGATCTTCATCCAACAGATATACTGGTATAAATAATTTAAGCAATTCACTATCAATTATTGAAATCCATTTATAGAAATTAACGAGATGATATGGGCTTATTTTAGTTTCCTGTTCAAGTAATTGACGTTCTTCTTTATCCAGTTCCAAAAAGTCCCCATCATCATCATTCCATAAGGTCACAATCACTTCTTCTAATTCTTCAAAACCTGATCGCCTGAGTTTCGTTTTGTTCATTACATCATATGGATCATGTTGCAAAATTGAAATAATTGCTGTTCCAAAATATGCGGTAATGAATGAATTTAGATGAGTTGTTACATTGTGTGGTAGAAAACCCAGCGGATTTAGTATTTCTCCCGCAAACTTCTCCCGTGAAAATACTCTTGTAAATAATTTAATTAATTTCTTCATTTGTGGTAAGTCCTTTTGTTGTTTCAATGGCATAATACGTGGCGATTCAAGCATAGTTTTGGAATCATTCATCTCGACCAGGCCTACGACCAAGGGAGGTACTGTATTCTGTATCATATCTTGGTCATCGAATTTTTCAGCACTCGTGGATTCTCCAGATTCAAATATTGGCACATCTAATCTCGTTCCAATAATGTTCATCATCAAATCAAACAAGACAGAGTTGTATACTGTATATGTCTTCCCTGTAGTCGGAATATCTGATTGACCGACACCTTTTTCGAGGTGAGCATTACTAACAATTATGTTTCTAATTCGGTCATCTTTACCGGCCCCTGAATGAGAGCGAACCCGATTTACGTATTCTATTCGTGTAGCGTTATATGGATCCAAAAATGCGCCATAAGTTGTAAGTAAAGTTTCAAACTCAGCAAACTCAACTAGCCACCAATTTTTAGCCGATTTAGTCTTTTTAGAAGCCTCTATCGACGATATAATCAAGTCTTTAAGTCCAACAAGTCCACCAAGTTTAATATTTGTCCTTACTTTATCTTGCCCCGACTCCTTTTTTGCAATCGAGATATTCTCAAAATGGATTCTTACGGCTCTCATCACATCATTCAGGTCATCAGAACTTAGTGAGGGAACGAATGCTTCTTCGCTTAACTCTTGGCCTATCCTGGATTTGGACTTTTTGGCTTTGACCTCACTTCCAAAAGCATAACCAAGAGGGTCCAACATACATTCAATTAGTTTGACCCAGAACTGTAAGGCAGGTCTTCCGCCAGTTGGTTTCTTGTGCCAACACCATTTGTCAAAAAGTTCAGTGGCTTGTTCCGTTTGAGGAGTATACTGCAATAATTTATCTAATTCGACTATTGCTTCTTCATCTTGTTCTCCAGTTCTCCGCTCTAATAAAGCCGGGATTAAGGAGTCTTGAAAACCAACACTAATTTCTTCAGAACCATATGAAGCAGGTTGTGTTCTATGTTTGGGGTTGAAATCCTTATTCTGAGTTATTTCTTTCATAATTGTATCGATTCTACGCTGATTACTATAGAATTTGGAATTTGGACCTAATTCATTTATCGATTTTATCTTTAATTTCCCTAATAATTCGTCTAATGTAGTATTGATCCCCGTACGGTTAGCACTCAATGAATCACAGAAAGAAGACCATTCAAGAAAACCGATTGGATCAATCGGCATATGTATGCCATCGTAATGTGATTGTAAAATATCACTCATGATGAAGGGGGTGTTGTATTTATCTGATGGTTTACGTTCAGAGGCTCCAGCACCGACAGACATAACCCAAATAATTGTTTCTGGGGAGAATAATCCCCTTACATATTCTAAAACAGGAAGTACCATTCCGCTGCCGCTACCTCCTGCAAGAGAATGAGTAATTACGACATGTTTAGGAGTTCTGCCGCCTTTTTCAGCAATCTCTTTGATCACTTTGTTGACTTGCTTATGCCGAGAGAAACCGAATGCCCGCCCGATACCTGTTGCACCACCGGCACCACTCGGAGATTTATCCAAACTCAATGTGTTTTTGGTATGCCTTTGAACTTCAAAATCGGAAGTTTGTTCAGAACTATTACCCCATATGAAATACGATTTTGGATTCTCATGTTTGTTCGTCAGACTCAATAGTTCAGGACCTAAATTCATTCCCAAAATATGTAAGTCGTCAGTGAATATTTGGCTTAGTTGTTCTGAAGGAGGATCATCATGAACATTAGATTTTTCCTCGTGAAGTTTTCTAAGCAACTCGGATATCTCTTCGTATCGATCTCTGATACCTAATGAGTACATGAGCGCCATTGCTCTTGAATCGGTTAGATTATCAAGACAATACATTATACATTCACGCAAGATTTGGCCCCCACCTTGACCGAGCCCAATCCACAGAACTGATTCTTCAGTAGGAATTCCTGACAATGCGCGATCCTTTTTCCTCTTGAACTGTTCAAGTTTACTCATAATTTTAATTGCTGCATTATTTGCTTTATCAATATCTACTGCATCGGTGACTTCAGTCTTGAAAGATCTAATAAGATCCTCTAGTGGTTGCCTTAATACATGCGCAGCACTAATAGAGACTGTACTATTCTCCAAATTTCCAAGAACACTTCGTTCTGTTTTAAATGTTGCCAAGAGAGTGTTAATGGTTGATCTCAATGATTGAGTATCAACGAATGTTTTAACTAAATCCTTAGATTCACTATCACTTTTTCCAACTGTCATTTTAGGTAAATATGTTCTTAATTGTTCTCGCATTAGTTCAGTATGACCGCCAGAGAGAAGAAGGGTATTTAGTTCGTAGAAAATCTCTTGTGGGGGATGCTTAATTAATTTGGATAAATTGAGAGGCATCTCAAGAATCTTCTCAAAACGATCCTGATTTGGAATAGCGCCCTGACTGTTTTTACGATTTGCTTCTGTAATCGCAGTCCACAGGTTTTTAGAATCTGTGTATGGGTCATTATCATCAAAATTAAGAACCGGTAATTCGGGAATTGGGTAAGGGTAACTCACGGCATCTGTACTCACTTTTAATGTAACCGCGGGAATACCTTTATTTCGAATGAATTCTCGAACGAGATGCTGAATCGTTGTTTGCAATGACTCTCTGACATCGTAGTCCGGTGGTTGATTGATGTATTTCTCTGGGTCATAACTAGTTGCTGTTTCATCATAACAAAAATACATCTTTTCATGGTTCAAATTCATCAGTAATTTAGAATCGCCAAGTTTGGTGGCAGAATCAGGTGACAATTCGGTATCTAAAATATTCATTAGTGCCTTAAATCGATTCGAATATAAACTAAATAATGACTCATATGTGCTATTTATCTTTGTAATCAGGGTATTTTTCTTTTCCGACGATGCGTCGAAATACTTTTCTAAGAGCATTGGTAAATCAGATAATTCCCTCACTATCGGATGTACCGTATCATTTTCTTCCCTTCTTTGGTAAATTCCAGTAAATAGTAGTTGGCACAATCTTAGTGAATTAAGTATACCCACTAAATCATTCTTACTCACCTGTACTGGACTTCCTCGCCTTTTATTATCAACCTTATAGTTCCACAATGGCGGTCGTTCTGACTTCTCTGCGAATAAGAAAAATTGTTCGCCTTTACTTTTTATTCTAACACGGCTACCACTTACTGGGAGTATATTTCTTGGCGGATTACCTATAGGCATTGGTTCGACTTTGCGCATCGCCCAGTTCCATTTCTCAATAGCAAGAATAGTGGATTCGCCTCCATCCTGAGTGCTCTTAAGTTCTTCCGCTATAATCTTAAGAGATTCATCGTCAACTACAATCATTGCAAAAGTTGCATTTGATTTGACGTCGGGTTCACCGGACATGGTCAAACGTATCAATTGTTAGTCATAACTTGTTCCCCATCTATCTCCCGGGAACTCAACCACGAATTGACATCGCATTTGAATAAAATAGCCACATATTGAGTGTCGACTTTGCTATCTTCTTCTATGTACATTGGCTCTGTATGTTCTAATAGTTCTGTATCAATTCCAATACGATTCAGATGTGTGATTACATCATCTGGATTTATATTATTAGATAACGATTTGCTCATCAGCATCCACCGATCGGAATAATCTGCTCTCTGTAAAGATAATTTACCTTTTGCAGATATTAAACTACTAAGTTCTAAATCGTGACTTGAAATATCTGATACAATGAGGATGTAGGCTGATTGTTTCTTCCCATGAGTACTGTCTCGGAGATAATTCATCATAAGTTCACGGAAGAATGATGCATCTTTTTTAATTGATGGCGCTAACCATGAATAGAGGTGATGATGACTTTTGAATTGAATGTTCTTTCCTGTTTGTTCAAAATCCGTCAATAACTTCAGAAGATGGGAGGATGAACTATTTGCTATGAAACCATCCAATTTTGAGGAATGTTTTGTATGCTGATTATTAACTTTTCTTTCGGCAATTTGCAAAGGACTTCCGTCTCCCAAATTTAGATTTAATCTGTCTATCCATGAACTAGTACCAACTGACTTGACTTTAATAATTTCACAAAAACCGACCCCTGTATCATCAACAATAATAGACTTATATTTGGCGGACGAAATTAATTCATGAATATTATTTTTCATATCATAGAACCAATTCTCAGCAAAAGTGATGCCCCTCTTTTTCGAGATTACTTTTTCTCCTTCTACTAGAATCGTATGTAGCAAAGTTGACCATTTATTATTTCTATTGGAGAACATACTTCGATAATGTATGCTGCGGAAAATCATTGGTGCAGATATAGCAGCTTCTAGCGGAAATAAGAAAAAATTATTTGAATCGAGAATCTCACTATCTAGATTAAATATATCCCGAGGGGTTGTTAAGGTTTGAACTGAATATTGTTTTTCATCGACCAATTCGGACAATGCAGAAGAAATTAATTCAATCATCATTCCACACCCTGGAAATCTTGTTTCCTAGTGGATCTATAAGATAAAATGGTTCGGATACATCTGCGATAACCAAATCTATCACACGCCCAGTAGTCGTATTCAGATTAATTAGGGGTAAATGTTCTTCTCTTGCCAATACAACCATTGGTAATCGTGGCCAATAAGATAATTCTCGTGTCGCTAATGGTTCCAATTTTTTAACTTCACCCGTTATTCGTCGGACAATCATTTTTTTATCTTCAAAGGTCTGATGTTCTTTGTTGCAGTGAACTAAATACTGTTCAATGTCATGCGGACATAATTGAGTCCATCTTAATGCCAATTCGATTATCCCTGTACAATTCTCACTGAAGGGAATATCCACCATCGGCTTCATAGAACTATTAGATAGTTTTTCAATTCCCCCAAGAGTATAATTACCTTTGTTCGAACCATTTGGTGAAGTTCTTATTTGCTTTAATATAGTTGTTAATTCACCAAATAAATGTCTTAATGCAGGAAATAAATGTTTTTCTGATGGACTGATCCAACCCCATTTCAATGCGATTTTGATCACAAATAAATACTCAACTTCTGAAATCATCTTATTCTTACTAGATTCATAATTACTTATCGCCCTATTGAAATAATGTTTCATTTCAAGTCGAAATTGTAAAAATCTTTGGTCTATAGGCCATAGAGGTGTTCCTGTGCGTAATTCAAACCCAATAGCATTGTGAAGAGCAGTAGGATGGTATTTAGAGGTGTCTGATTGAATGAATAAACTATCAAATGAAGACTTAGAAATTACGTATAAGTCTCGTGAAAGATTAGCTTCCAAACTAAAACCTACAAAGGGGTCTATTTTTGAATTCTCCCCTCTCGTATCATTGATTGCAAAGCATTTTTCCAACTCTTCTTGGGGTGGAAATTCATTTCTGTATCCCCTAATTGTAAGTTCTATTCGTTTCACCGGCCTAAAAAGGATACATCGCTTTTTGATTCCGCAAAATCTACAGACAGTTGCATCAACTTTTATCTCGTCGCGAGGGGGATGGCCGAACCATTCGGAATGCGGGCAAATATATGTTTTAGCATCACTACTCATCTGTTTCAGCAAATTATTTTGCAGTGCTGCAGCTGTCAATTTATACTCAACAGAATTATGATCATATTCTAGCATCGACATCAATAAGGCCCCGCTATTCAAGCCCGTAGAATCTTTATCCCTAATTTCACGAAAAGAACTAATTCCTAGTTCAAAGTTTGATTCATTGATGATAATAGTTAGGCTCATTCCTCTTCCAACCCTTTAAGTCTATCAATTAGTTCTGCCTTCCTTCCAGTAACCTTTTCATTAATTTCCTGTAACATTTGTTTAAGTTCGGAAACTGTCTTGTGTTCTAGAATCTTATCCGAGTTCTCTCCAAACAGTGATTCTTCTTTAGAGAATCTGAAATCAAACAAATTCCATGCTGATGCTAGTAGTTTGAAGCGAGAAGGGTCAAAATCATGCGTAGTAGTAGATAATTGATAGAATAAGTTAAACTCAATTGCTTCGCCTTCTTTATCAATCCCCTCCAAAGAAGTTATTTCTTGCTTAACTAAACCCTCAAAATCCTTTGATTTAAGATTTGAACTACTATGGTTTATTTTTGTAAGCGATAATGAAAGTGCTTCGAACAGACGGTCACTATTATTTGATGTGATAAATGGTTTAATCAGTTTCCACCGAGGCGTATTTCGTAAGACTACCATTCTGATTCTAAGACTCAATAGCCACCAGGGTTCCCAATCAAAATTTCCGCTTTTTGTTGAAAAGTAAGACAACTCACGGAGGAATGCTATATCTTCATCAGTAGACTTCAAAGGATGCAATGAATCATTTGAAACATTAGGAGATATCATCATTTCAGCATAATTTTGACGCTCAACATATTCGGATAAATAATCAAATAAATTACTTATTTCTATATTTTTAGCATCTTTATCGTGTATTGTTTTTTTAAGTAGAGTTACAACGATAGGTAACAATAACAACCCATGGAATATTCTTATCGCACTCTGATCTATCTCCGGTTCGCTAAGGTAATCCTTAATGTCGCGATACCATTTGGTTTTTTTAGGGTCTAAATATTCAAGTAATTTTTCTTCAAAATGTTCAATGGAGTTTAAATGTAAACTTTTTACTAGACCTACTAAATCGGTATTAGCATTGATCTGTTTCATAAATGAATCTTGCTGAATCCGCAGAGATTTGGCATCACCTGATTTTGTCAGATTGAAATCAGAAGATAATAACCAAAGTGAGAATAAACGATGCTCTTCTTTTAATGATCTTGAATTCCAATTAGCAGACTCTTCTTCATTGGACAGTAAGTTGCTAAGGTGATTATAGGCCCTAAACAAACATAGGCCTAAACAAATACTAGAAACCATCATAAAAAGTGCAAACCATGAAAATGTATCAAGAATGGGTAAGTTCTCGCTGAGCCTACCAAGAACCCAAATTGCAAACATTAAACTGAGGAAAAAGAATCCCAAAAGTAATGTATTGACTATCTTACGAGAATGAATTTGAGACTTGGCCAAATCAATCTGAAGTTTATGAGAGACCTTGATATCAAGAGCTTCTGAAAAACCATTATTGTATTCAATAATTATAACTTGAATACAAAGGCCGATACAAAACATAAAGATTGGCCCTAATAAAGCATAGTTGATAAACCAATCTTTATTCATCAGGCCAGTAACCATTAACATCGAAGTAATACCCAAGAAGATAAGAGCTATAAGCGAAATTTCAGAATTAGTTAGATCTTCCTCCATATGGTTTCACCCCCAAATCAATTATTGGATCCAAACTCAATACAACAAAAGCATCTCCCTTCGAGATATTCTCTTTTGGAATACCAATCTCTCGGAATAGATCGGAATCCACATTTTGGGCTGTGACCTTTTCCACTTCCACCTTTTTAGAATGAAATTGTTGTAATTGTGGTTTCAGTTCATCAACAAGTTCCTCAGCATCAGAATCGATTATCAACAAACCAATATGCTCTGGCAATGTATCTGTGCAATGAGAGTTTTTCTTCCATGCATTTTGAATATCTCTCAACATGCCAACTAATAAAGCGGGTACTTCAGTAAATTTTGTTTCTGCTGAACTTCCTTTCGCTGAGACGGTAGTTTTGGATATTAGCAGTTGTTGTGAGAGTATTTGTTGGATTTCAGTAAGGTTGGTTTCCGAATTTTCCGAATTAAGACTTTTATCTGGATTTTTCACTCTAATCGTCACAATCATTTGACGACCGCAGGGTTCGTCCATTCGGTTGGGGCTGAAATTTGGAAAAACCGGAAAATTAGCAATCATAGGCTCTGTCATCAACAAATCAATAACATCACGGTCAAAATTCCATTTCTTAAGATGGGGGTTATATGATAAAGTCAACTTAAGTACAAAAGCCATTTTCCCAGAAAGATGCCCTCTTCTCCAGCAATAAAAAGGATTTCTTTGCTGTGAAATATTTGTAGGGAAGCGAATAACACACTCTCGGCATTCTTCACTCCCATGCAAGTCCAGTGCTGATAAATTGACAATAGGGTTATGACAACCAACATCTGTAGCATGTAGCAACGAAATATGAGTTTCATTAGATGTTATTTCAAGTGATAAATCCTTCAGAAGTGGCTTAATTCTATCAGAATTAGTTGCTACTTCGCTCCCTCCAGAAAGAAGATGAATTTGTTGTTTTCTATTAAATTCCTTGGCATCCGGATGAGGATATAATCTGAAATTGATTAACGATATCGTATTGCATAATTTAGCAATAATATCCCTCACCTGTACTTTGAAAGCAATGAAATTTTGATTCCGATCTCCCACACCATGAACCATCAAACAACCCCCTTACTCGGATCATCGTATAATGAAATCAATAATTCCATTTTACATACACCAATTAACATAGCCGCAATTCGATGATGATTCTGCTTTCTACGGCCAACTTTCATCTCATGCGAGTCGCCCATTAAATCTACAGAACTCGTTTGCAGCGTTTGTTCAATACTGTCAGTAATTACCTCATCGAAAATACGTTTGATTCTCTTATCTTTAACAAAAATATCTGTCTCAATGAACGGTATTGCCCTGTCATGTAAACGCATAAGCATAGTAGGAGGCCGAGAGATGGTATTGACAATTATTTGCTCCCACAAATCTAAAGAAACGACATTTTCTGAAAGTTGTTGGAATGAAGGATGTGATTTTTGAGGAAATAACTCATTTTTTGACTTGATGACTAAGATGTACCATTCCGCCATTGCATTTATCGTTAATCTACAAATTTCAGACTTTGAACCAACATTTTGAATATATTCAGTTCTTAACTTTATCATCAGATGAGAGAAACTTCGCAAGAAATAGATATTGCTGTCATTATGTTTACCATGTAATTTGGATATTATCTCACTCTCAACTTCAAACAGATTTACATCATCATGGCATCCTAAAACTTTACCGAACGCTGAAGGAATATCGCCGCTTTCTTGATACTGAACATTGAAGTTTGCGCTAGGTGAGCCCCATTTAATACTTACTGGACCGATTTTCTCCACCGAGATATTACGAGGTGAATTTTCCACCAACTCTGTTCTGAATCCGATATTTAATGGGGAAGATGGTACCGTGATCAACAGAAATAATACCCAACTAATTCGTTCAACTCCCTTTTCTAATGCCTCGTGGTGGGGCGACATATGGCTTCTCCAAGAAGCGTTGAATTTATCGTAAATATTGTTAAATCGATTTAGTCCACAATAAATACTGGTACTGCCATCTTCCATCGTTGTGACAATTACTGGTGCATAATTCGTTAACGGTTCCCTGTCAATTCCAACAAATACAATCTTTAATTTTTTCTTTGATTTTTTATCCGAATATACTTTAGAATCTACTTTAATTCCACTTGCAGGAACATGGGTGAAAATACCTCTCTTATCACAATGAATAAAAGAAATATCTTGTTTAACCATTTCTTTTTTTATTTGACTTGTAAATAATATATCGCCTAACCATGATGGTTCTGCCATATTCCCGCCCGTGATACCAATCATCAACCCAATCATTGCGACTGTAATAATACCTAATAATGAAAGAATTAATTCTGATTCAGGGAATGATTTGAAAGTATAAACTGCATAAAATATAATCAGTAACACTTGAGCGATAAGCAAAGCGTTGGAAAATCCTTTCCTGTAAGTGAGGGATTGGGAAAAGAAATAACCGAGAATTGATGAAGCCCAACAAATAATTAGCATCACGACTGTGGGTTCAACGCCCAAACCAAGAATACTAGATTGGTCAAATGGCCCATTGCTAGCACTTGTACGCCCTCCAATGAAAACAGTAATGCTCAATATTAAAAATAAAGCCAAAAACCACTCCGGTTTGGCAATATCCATTTTGAACCTTGAGATTACCACTTGAGTTTTTGAATGGAAGTATTTCATCAGTTTAAATATCCACGACTTAACAATGAGCATATTTCGAGTCACTGAAGACAAAAGTGACATTGTCATTTGCCTCCTAATTGGTCTAATAAGCGTGAACGTGTTTTGTAAATTTCAACTAATAGTTCAATCGTTTTAGGAGACAATAGTAAATTTGAAGGGGGAGTTTTTAAATAATTATTTTCAAGCGAATTGCTAATGTAATCAGGGAGTTGCGAGAGTAGCCAATCTTTATTCCTCTCACGTAAAGAAAGTAATTCCATGATATCGTCCACAAGATTAGAACTGCTATTGTTCAATAGTGACTTTTCCAAATATTCGATCTTCGATGAATATGCTTTTTCAGTACATTCTAAGTTATTTCGCGGAAGAAATTTGAAATATCCCGCCGCTGAACCGGTGTCTTTCAAAAACCATGCTAAACCCATTTCATCTACCCTCCAGCCATTCATTTAATTTAGCCATCCGTCTTTCAAATTCTAATAAATCTTCACTGCCATCGTTATCCCCCTTCAGCAGTTCCATCAGCTCAAAAGATGTTTCGCGATTGATTATTTGTAAATCAGAATTCAAAGCAAACTGAAGTCCACGTAATGTTGAGACCATCAAAAAACTAGTTACTTCATCCAGAATACGGCCAAACTCTACGAATGATGTTGCCAAACTATTTACCATAATTTGTTCATGTTCTACTTTCTTATTCTGTAATACTCTCAGTTTCTTGCTATTCGCAAGAATTGACATCTGTAAAGCATTAACAATTTCAACTTTCTTTGAATTCGAAATATAAGTAATATCTTTAGATTTCAGTGTCGTAGTACTATTTCGGGCGATAATATCACCACGGCAAATTAATCTTCGTCTCGATCTATGCTTAGCATTTTGTGCATAATCTTTGCCTGTTGGCCAGGTATTTCCGTTAATGCTTCCCAATCAGCGTCGATGAAATTGAAGGTTTCTGTATGTGGATTCTTCTTGAATAGATTAATGTTTGACTTGCTCATAATCTCCTCAACCGCTCCTCTATCACCACCTTCTGCAACCGTCTCCAAAAACCTCTTCTTCCTTATATAAGGCAGGCTATTTTCAATAATAGTTTCTGATTCATATCTTAAATTAGATAGGCTTTTCATTGCCAAAGAAAATATAGTTCCAGCGATATTATTTCTCTCAACTGCAGTACCAGCATTTTCCATCTTTTTCTTGATTTCTCTAATCCTCTCATTACCAAGTAACAATTTTTCATCAATTCTTTCTTCTTTCTTTACGGTTTCCTTCTCCTGAGATTCTAGTTTTTTCAATTCATCTTTAGCGAACTGTACTACATCTCTCTTGGAGTAGATGTCTTGCCATTCAATTGGTATCATCCATTCATGTAAATCATTTACAACAAACCAATCATCATTTTCTTTTTTATTCCTAGAAACCCAATATGATAATATAAGGCCAAGCCCTATACCAAATAAAGTAGATATTGCTATAACTGATTCGACATCATCAATACTAATCGCCATACTATGGGGTGGGAGTCTAACTTGATAACTCCTTCCCTTTTTTAATGCTAAGATTTTCAGGGTTTTAGAGTATCTAAATGCTTCCAGCCGTAGTGGTTCCACTATTCTTGTGACCAACCATCAGGAAGACCAGTTGAAGGAAGAGGAGGTGGTTCCTCTCGGGATTGCTCAGTAATAAACTTCGTAAGAACTGGGTTGGATATCTCTTTCTTCTTCCCCGTCCATAGTCCTTCTGTATTGACACTTTTGCCAATCAGTTCCGAGTCTATATCACTTGTATTGCTAGGCATTTCGTTTCCAGATTGGGTTTGGGTTTCATCCAATCGCCTGGACTCTATATTATTATAATTTCCTGATCTCGGAGATTTTCTACGCACACTCCAAATCGACCACAATAAGTTTGCTGAAACAATTAGGAAGGCCAAAATCATTAGCCGAGAGATATTCTCGTGCACATCCTCTGCGCTTTCAATTAGATTGCGGCTGTTCTCGACTGAATCAGTGCTATCCCAAGTCCCAAAGACTCTCACACCTTTACGAACAAATTTCACTATGTCGTCACATTTAGACACATTTTCTTGTTTGCACAGGAATACTGAACCATGAGATTCATCATCATTAAAGTACATTTTCTCGTCTATTATTTTTATTCTAATTTCTACGTCAAAAATTCCTGATGGGGGATTACTATCAAATTCACAATCCGTTGAGTCTTTAATATTCCAATTCTTGGGGAAAATATTGTCTCCATTGCAGGTAACTGTGATTGGTCTAAGCCTCTCTTCTCCAGAACCTTTGTTCTCGAAGTAGAATAACCATTCTATTTTATGAATCCCGTCTTCATCAAAGATATTATCTTGGCACTTGGTAAATGGGGCGGTATTATCGCTTTGAAGGTAACCATCATTGATTGGCCAATCGGGCTGTAGTAAAGGGCATTCTAGTGATTCTGATAGGTATGGCAATGAATCTGGAGCTCTTACGATCGAATCAAAAGGTACTTCCATTACTGAGGTCAATGAGACGCCCAATCCATCAAAATATACCAATTCTAAAGAAAATTTTGCAAGATTGAATAAAGGTTGACTATGGTTGTCCAAAAGGCCTTCTTGGACTAACTTATCACGCACTCCATCATGATTTACTCTAAATTGTAGAGATATACTCTCATTGGGTAAAATATACCAATTACGAATACGGCAATCTTTATTTTCACTATGCTCATTGACCTTTGAACCCCGCTCTGCAAATTCATATTTACTAGTGCAAGAAATCAATTCATCTACTTCAGAAAAGCCACTCGTTAACATCAGAAATTCTTTTTCGTTTGTTGGTGGAGGGATAATTACATCAAAGTCATCGTAAGTACTCATCTCAGAGATTGAACCTTCTATAAGTTCTGGATCCGACCATGCTTTAGTATGGCGAATCAGGGTATATTTTATTACAGTCACAATTGAGTATTTATCTTGTACATTAAGTGTGAACTCTGTATCATAATGAGCAATACCCGGAATAAATAATTCACCATTATTTGCCACACTAACTGGTAGAAGGGACCCACCAGAACTCTTGTTTACGATGATTTCTATATCTCGTAATTCTAACTGGTCAACATTAATCTCAACATAAATCGGTAAATCATCGTTCGCAGAACCATTCCGACTCCAAAGACAGTTAACTTGACGTATGGAATCAATTGTCGCAAATTCTAAACAAATTAACACAATGTTGTCTCGTGTTCGAATTTCCTCTATAGGATCCATTATAGTGGAGTTTACAGGTCTCACCTCAATATTCAAACTTGAAGACCGTCCCAATTCATCAGTAGCAATGATTATTATACTATTTGACCCAAATCCTGCCGAGGACATCTTAAATTGTCCGTTTATAGATGGGGAGTTACCATGATTGGTGGTTACAATCGTATTTGTAGAATCCAATACTCTCCAAGTGACAAGACATTTATCACATGACAACATTGATGTTTGGGATTCATCTAAACTAATAACTCCAATCGATTGTGTCTCTAAAATCTCAATAATTGGAGCGGTATTATCATAGATAAATTGAATTTTTGCAGGTTCAAATACTCTACCGGCAGCATCCTTAAAAATCACTCCTAGCATATATTCGCCATCACTTAAACTACTGGACTCAAAGTGAGTGCTGTTAAAGTGGAAAGATTCAGTAGGACTTTCAAATACAAACGATGATTCTACGATTGGTGCTTGATTGGTGAATGTTGTAACGCCAACATAATCTCCTGAAAAAGATGAAATCATTATTTGATCCCATCCACAACCTTGCCCCCCTGCACAAAAGAGACCTTCCCATCTCGGAATGATAATATCGCGGATTTGCACACGCAGAGCATTATTCTCAACCGATTTATGTGAATTGTCTGAACCGACGACGCTGACGGAAACTGTTTGGCCAGAATAATTGGCAAGGTTAAATGCCCCTGTATGGTTAATTTGATAAATATCAACAACATTGCTACCTATAGCTGAGATTTGCACTTCAAAGGATGAAACTAACATTGGATTAGTATCATCACTTATTTCCACATATAGATTGCAAACTGATTGCATGTCGAGGTATTCGGATGTGGACCAAGAACAATCTTCATCTGAGGAAAATAGTGCCGTTGGAGTCTTATGATCCAAATAATAATACCATGCCTTCTGATGAATATTGCCCACATGGTCGCTTACCGTCAAATCAAATATTAATAACGGACAATTGGTAAATGAATAATCGCTCAAATTATATGTTTGCATTATCGGTTCTGAATATGATACTCCAAATTGTGTGTCGCATGATAAAACAACCCCTCCGACATTGGATAAATTCACATCAGAGAGATATAGGCCTTCTATCTGAATATTTGAATCATCACTGGCAATTCCTTGCGGCATCGTATTACCAGACATTCTAGAGTATGCTAATACATTCAATGCAGGTGCATTATTATCCAGTTCCAAAATGAACGTGAACGATTTAGAGTTCTCTAAAGAATCAGTAGAAGATATATCAATGCGTAAATAAGTTACATATGTTGGAGTCATCAGATTGATTGTTCCAGAAGAATAATATTCATTTGAATAAATAAAACTTCCAGAAGTGTCATCCGAGAGTTCAATATTTAATCTACAGAGAGCAGTGACTATATCATGGCATTCAATTACAAATACGCCATTAGAACGCGTTCTCAATTCATCAAAAGAGATTCCAGAGATTGATGAAATATTTACTTCTGGTGCTAAATCATCATAGGTTACAGAAAAGGTTTCGGACATAGAATTATTTACATTATCAATCGTCACAATTGAAATCACACTTGATGATGGCGGTTGAGCATACCACAGCCCATTACTACTATAATTCCATTGCATTTTGTTACCATTTGATTCCAACCAATAAATCTCTTTGATTCCAACTTTATCATCGCTGCAAGAAAATGTTGAATATCGGGTGCTAGGGATAAATAGAGTGCTTCCATTAATTACGGCAGAAGATTCAATAGAACAAGATGGGGCGGTGTTATCTAGAGAAACCATCAACGACAAATTCATAATATTTCCCAATTGATCATTAAATTGTAAATTAATATATCCGAAATTAATTGTTGATTGCAATGATGCTTTCAAAAAATTATTTTGGCCCATTTGTGGGCACGATATAGATATACTTGTTGAAGATGACATGCAGTTGGTTTGAATTTGAATTGGGTGATTTAACGATATTTCAAAATTTAAGTCTCCATTAAAGAATATTGTTCCATTTTGAATGTATCCATAATCGGTAAAGTTTGCATCAATTACAACATTAATATTAGCAATAGAACTGATCCAAATAATCGTATAATTTACTGAAGTCATATGTCCAACACAATCTATTGCATCTACTCTAAACCAACTCGATTGGGACGCGATAGGCTGGGATGAATTGGTGCTAATTGAGGTATTTCCATTATCCCAGAATACTTTCCCTTCCGTAATACAGTGATTATCAGATAATAAAACCATAATACTAGGTGAATTCATTCCGACATAAATAATCAAATTATCAAGTTCTGCACTATTTTCTTTCATAACTTGTAAATCGGGGGATATATCATCTTGAATGTAAGTTAAATTAGTAGAAATTGAGACTCCGACGCCATTGATGGCTGTAACTCGGATATATCTGGTTCCATTTATTCCATCCAATGGAATATTTGTTGAAGTTATGCTTTGCCACGCAACACATGAAGGCACACCACTAATACAATATCTGATTGAACTAATTCCGCTTTGATTATCGTTAATAGTGGCAGTAAACGGACTTCCGCCCTCCAAAACATAATTTATTCCAGCATATATTTTACTTGTAACTGGTAGATGCAATGAAATTAGGGGGCTGCTTAAATCGTAGGTCAAATTGACGCTACTTAATGCATCATTTCCAAAGACATCCGATAATGTACAAGTTAGCACTCCGCTACTAGACAACTCTGTAATATTAGCATCTGTTATTACTCCACCACTTCCACTCCAACTCAACAGGTATGAAGGTAAGACTGTCCCTACAGCACTATCACACGAAATTTCTGAATAATTACTAATCCAATAAGTATTTGATCCAGAAACTGAATTATTTGTGACCCATGAAGGTGAATTAATTCTTCCATGATAAATAAAGTTGGATAATAAGGAGTTGCTATTTCCAAGGCGATCTTCTACTGAGATATTTACTGCGATTATTAAATTCACACCTTGTAATATAGAACAATTATTTGACGATAATAATTCAGATAGTGTTCCATTTAATTCAAACGAAAGTGAAAATGGATTCCATGATTTCTCACAACTTACTGAACCTGAGTTGATTGTCAAAACTAGACTTGAAATTTGCGAAACTGTGTCACTGGAATTTAGGAAAAGTGTAGTGTTAGTGCCAATATGTGTCCCTGAATAAAAATCACCCTCTAAAGATATTTCCGGGGCGATTCCATCAAGGGTGACAATCCAAGTTTGCTCTGAACTTAAGCCAACAGCATCGGTGATATTAGCAACAAAAGAATGATTACCACTACCGGAAGGAACTACAAACCAACCTCCCTGATTTTGTAGTTGAAGGCTATCCCAAGATAATTCAATTGTATAGGGTAATACGCTGGTATAACTGTAATTTTGATTGACACCTGGTCTCATAATAGATGCTATTGAAGATGTGATGGTGGGAGAAGTAGTATGGTGTGTTAAATTAAAAGTCGAAATTCGGTTATTACCTGCATAGTCTGTCGTATTTACAACAATAACATAGTTCCCAAATTGACGGCTATACTGGTAAGTATTGCTTAATTCTGTAATACAATTTGCTCCAATTGCTTCTGCCTGATTCCCACCTACTTTGACGCAAATTAGTGATGTATCCACTGACCTAAAAATATAAACTAATGAATTATTGCTGGTATTCAAGTTGTAAATATTTGTTGAAAGAGAATTTACAATACTGACAGTAGGTGCAATGTTATCAGGAATTAATGAAATCGAATGTGATACAAATATCCCAGAATTTGATTCTGTTTGTATCACTAAATCAATATTAGATTGGTTCCAAATCCATGTAGGGTAATCCGTCGATGTCAATTGATACGAACTCACATTACTTGCAACCAATGTACTTTGACCGCTTGTTCCATTGATTCTAATTGTAGTCCATGCTAATCCTGTTGATTCTGAAATATCAATAGATATTATTGAATCTGGACCCAAATATCCACCGTGTGAGCTATTGATTGTAATTAATGGCGCTGTCAAATCTCTAGTAATCAAAACACCCAGAGTATTACTGGAAGTTCCTAAATTATCAACTCCACTAATTGACAACCAGGAACTTGTTGATGTAGAGGCTGGGAGTATTACATCCAATAAACTGGAACTTTGAACTGAAGAACCATTATCCCAAGACCAAACATAGTAATCGACTCCAACACCTGAGTAAGTGGAGGCTAAATCAATTAGCGAACCATTTGATACAATAGGGTTTGAATTAATCTCTATCAATGGCCCAATCAAATCCACTACCATAAGAGTAGAATAACTGTTATTGGATAGCGAAGTACCAGTTTTTAAAACTCTTACTTGCAAACGTAAATTCTTACTATCATTTCCAGGGCCTAAGTTTAAAGTGAAGGAAGTGGAGTTTTCAGTAATCCAATTTCCTGCACTACCATTGAAAATATATCTATATTCATGATAAACATCTGATCGTGAATTTGACAAAGTTACAGTTGCCGAATTTGTAACATATTTTGTTCCACCAACTTGCACCCCTGAGACTGAAATTGTAGAGTATTCTAGAGAAGGTAGCCATTCTAAAGTTCTGGAGTCCATTTTTTCATTTCCAGCGGCATCGCTACATGTTAATTCAAATTTGATTTGGCCACCAGAACCTAAAGAAGAGATTGTACCATAACGAATTGAAATTGCCGATGATGAATTCATTTGATACAAGATATTACTACCTGAACTAATTTCCAAATATAAGTTTGCAAATAATACATTGTCAGTGCAAGAGGAGTTATACCACCCTGAAGGTGCAATTACACTACTAGTGGAACCATCTACAACTGAAATTGAGGGAGTAGTATCATCTCTACGGATGGTAAATTGAATTGACTCTCCGATATTTCCAACTTTATCTTTAGAATAACAATAAATTGTAGACCAATCATCTGATTGAACCAATGCTTGAGTCGAAACAGTAGTTTGTGAATTCGTAAAAGTTACAGCACCGTTAGAACCATTACAGATAGTCTGATGTGTTCCAGAAGCGGAATCACTGCCGCTAGACAAAGTAATCTGCTCACTTCCCTGTACGATATGCGATTGATTAGAAAGGACATATCCGTTTGTTATAGAATAACTCGGTTTTATAGGTGCAGTATTATCAACAAATAACTGAATAGTAGAATTAGAGCATCGGCTAATTAAATCACAAATTGTGCTATTTATCCAGATTTGTCCTTCGGACAAATTGCTATAAGATTGAGCGGATAATGACTGATTTAGAGAACCAGAAAATAAGGCGCTAGAACTAGCAGAGTGTTCGACACTGAGGTTGACACTTATTCCGGTCATCCAACCTGATGATGGGGTGATGGTAAATGATAAATTTCCATTGACATATGAGCCACTATGCGTTGATGTCAACGATACCGTGATTGTTGGCAAGTCATGTAAATATTGGAATGAACTTGATGATTGATTGATTGTATTTCCAAGTTGGTCGCTTGAAATCACATAGAAAGTAACTGTTCCACTACTATTAGTACTAAGTAATGAAGATATTGATACACCTGAACTTGAACCAGATAGAGAAATTGAAGTCCAATAAGATGTACTCCCATTATTGAAATACGCACTAATTTTACTCATTGAACAACCATTAGAATCAGAACATGAAACTGTAAATGTACTATTATAGGATAACAAATTACCTGAAGATATACTGTAAAATACTGTTGGGCTTCGCAAATCGATTGACCCATTATTCCATTCAACGGCACCAATATTCCCTAGTAGGTCGACAACTGAACATCCGAGTGTGTAAGAAACTACTGAACCTGAGCTAGATGAAGGAGTTAGCGAAGAATTATCGCTTGCAGTGAACCAAATTGAATCATCCCATGTACATCTAGCATGTGATAATCCAACTCCTCCAGCATCATCTTGTAATGAAGTAATTAATATTCTGCCTGAAGAACCAAGAATGGGGTTGCCTGATTGATTTAATGCTGAACCAGAAATGGTATAGATGGGAGTAGTTCCAACACTATTATCAACAATATATGACCACGATTGTGATTGATTGCGTTGCATGAGATCATAAGATGTGACATTCAACCATATTTGACCGTCATCTAAACTCGATGATTGACTTATTTGAGTGATTACCGAAATATTACCTGAAGTTATTGTGGAACCGTTACTATGCTCTAATGTGTAAATCGCCCACCCATTAGTATTTCCGGAAGTAGGTGGAGTCAAGTGTATGTTGAAACCATTTCCATCAACAAATATACCATGGTATGAGCCAGATAATGACACACTAGAAAGTGGTTGAGATGTATTTAAATTCCAAATATGGCTACTTATTATCTCTTCATTTCCAAGGTTGTCAATACTATACAATGAGGCTGTGATTGTACCATCGGATAGGCTAGAATGTAATGAACTCAAACTTGAACTCCAATTATTAGAGTAAATCATTACGCTCTGTTGCCAGGAGTTTTGACCATCAGTCCAACTTAAATTCAATCTTGAATATTGAATTCCAAATTGGTCAAATACTTCTACCGATAATATAGAATTAGGAGCAATATAATCGGTTGATGGTGGAGCAAGAGACTGGCTAGGAAGTACTGTATCCGAACTCACATTTATTTGAACGACAGGACCACTATTACCTAAAAGGTCAACATTCATACAACTAAGAGTATGATTTTGATTTGTCCCAGGAGTGGTTGTTGGAGATAGATAAGATCCTTCCACTACATTGTTCCAAGTTACTTCGTCCCAACTACATGATGCGACATTTGCTCCAACACCTGATGAATCATCATTTATTCCTGTAACATAAAATTGACTGCCTATGCCAATCCAAGTTATATTATTAATTGACAGATTTGTTCCAACTAATTCCATTATTGGTGATTGACTATTAGAATTATCAACGGTAAATCTCCAACTCTGAACTTGTATTCGCCCTAACGAATCACCAGTTGTTGTGTTCAACCAAACATATCCTTCAGACAAAAAGGTTGGTTGCAGCGTGGTCGAGGTACTTATATTTCCAGATAGCACCGAATTACCTGAACTATCGACCAATGTGTAATTATTCCATAACCCAGTCCAACCTCCAGAAGGTAAATTCAGTGTGATGTCAGTAGAATCATTGGTGATGAACTGGCCATAGTAATCACCGGATAAGGCAACTGAAGTGTAAGGACTAGAAGTGTTCAAACTCCAAGTTCTTCCAATAATGGATTGGTAATTTCCAACATTATCATACGCTAAGACATTAACAGTAATTGTTCCATCTGTCAATCCGCCAATGAATAGTTGGCCAATGGTACTACTCCAATTTGAATTACCGAGTGAAATATTTGAATACAATGTAGATGTACTATTTGTCCAAGATAGTTGGACTAAGCCATAGTTTATACCGTTTGAATCGGATAAATTAACAGTAATAATTGAACCTAATCCAATTACTTCACCTGCATTTGGTTGCAGGGAGATAGATGGACTTTGCAAATCAACTGAACCATTATTCCAAGTAATTGGACCTTCATTACCAAGGAGATCTACACTTCTACAAGCAAATATGAATGACTGAACTGTACCTGCACTTGTAGAAGGGGCATAAGCTGCACTTGATGATGATTGGAACCATGAATTACCGTCCCAGGTACAAGATGCATGACTTCCACCAACTCCTAATGAATCGTCCGATGCTGATGCAGGAACTAACCTTCCAGTTGGACCGAGAAGCAATCCTGAATTATTCTGATATTGACCAGAAATTGAAATCGGAATTTGATGACTATTAGAATTATCAACGGT
>Ga0208879_1001058_pt1 | contig 26818 bp, 25 predicted proteins | sample Knorr_S15_td_Bot_FD_185605 | JGI IMG/M metagenome (GOLD analysis project Ga0208879, IMG submission 185605) | Marine microbial communities from Southern Atlantic Ocean transect - Knorr_S15_td_Bottom_ad_5009_LV_A (SPAdes) (version 2) | ecosystem: Environmental > Aquatic > Marine > Oceanic | place...
ATAACTTTCTTTTTCGTATCAGCGTCCATGGTTGCTGCGACATGACCATTAATCCAGTTGAAAAAATAAAGCAAACCAATCCATGTAATACCGGCAATGATATGCAGCCATTTGAAAATGGGATGAATTAGATCCATATTGTTCTCCTGATTCTTAAGAGCTAATGATTAACATCAATTATGGTTGAAATTAATATAATTGTTGAGTTGAAAGCTACGGCTTTAGATACCACGCAGTTCGAACGACTGGGCTACGCGGTCTATAGCTACAGTAAAAGCAGCCATGCGCAGAGATGTTTTCTTTTCATCGCAAACAGCACTGACTTCTTCAAAAGCACGAACCATACGTCTTTCCAATTTTTCATTCACCTCATCTTCTTCCCATTGGAACTGTTGGAGATTTTGAACCCATTCGAAATAGGAAACAGTCACACCGCCGGCATTGGTTAAAATATCCGGTACAACATGGATACCTTTCTTATACAGGATATCACTTGCGGGAGGTGTGGTTGGTCCATTAGCTGCTTCGATCACGATTTTACATTTTAATTGATCAACATTCATTTTGTGGATAACGCCACCCAGAGCCGCCGGGATTAAGAAATCACATTCCATAGCCAACAGTTCTTCATTACTAATAGCTGATCCCTGACCGCAATCTTTCACTGTCCGATGCTCGTAATTATAATCGAACAAGACAGGAATATCAAAGCCATCCGGTTCGTACAATCCGCCATGTACATCACTGACTGCAATGATCTTGCAACCCATTTCTGATAAGAATTTCCCGGCGTAGGAGCCCACATTGCCAAATCCTTGAATGGCCACTGTAGCTCCTTCTAGATCCATATTGTAACGATTGGCAGTTTCTCTTGTAATAATAGCACAACCTCTTCCGGTAGCTGCTTCACGTCCAAGAGACCCACCTAGGTCGATGGGTTTACCTGTTACAATTCCCGGAGTATGTCCGTGTGACATACCATATTCATCCATAAACCAAGCCATGATCTGGGCGTTGGTATTAACATCAGGTGCAGGAATATCTATATTCACACCAATGATGGGTTCAATAGCACGAAAAAAACGTCTTGATAGTCGTTCCAATTCCCGTTCACTTAATTCGTGAGGATTCAAAGTAATACCGCCTTTGCTTCCACCATAGGGAATATCCACCAACGCAGTTTTCCATGTCATAAGTGAAGCCAGTGAACGCACTTCATCCAGATCCACTTCATGATGAAAGCGAATACCGCCCTTAAATGGGCCGCGAGAATTATTGTGTTGAACACGATAACCGCGAAAACTTTGAATGGAGCCATCATCTTTCCGCAACGGCACTTCCACCATCAATTCACGGTCAGGCATTTTGAGAGATTCACGAATATCTTCTTTAAGGCCAATTAAATCAGCGGCACGTTCGAATTGATCATCACTCGCTTTGCGGTTATTAACTTTTATTTTCATGTTTGTATCCTATATAATTATTTAACGATTAGTGCAGGGCAATTACACTCTTCACATACTTTAAGAGGTTTACTACCTTTGAAAAATTTAACTAATGGACTTTTGGTTGATGATCCCATGACAATAATATGGTTATCTGTTGCAATTGCATTCATTGTTTCCGTGAATTTTCCATGCTCTAAGCGTGTTTCGTATTCAACGCCAGAACGGCGCAGGAATTTATCTGCCCATGCAGAAGCTTTTTTGTAATCTTCCCTGAAATCAGCTGTACTTGATATTGTTACTGCAGTTGTATAAAGATCAAATGATTGAGCAACACGGACACCATATTTTACGGCTTTCTTTGTGTTAGGTGCATCGTTTACAGCTAAAAGCATTTTATAATGTTTTTCCCTTTGATAATTCTTGACTACAAAAATAGAACTATCAATATACTGGATCAAGTCATGGATCATGCGTCTTTTTTTGCTGGCGCCAATAATGGTTACATCAAATTCACCACGTTTGACTTCGTCCCGTAATTGCTGGATAATATCACCGTTGCGCAGTATGAGTCCTACCTCTTGTGTATGATTCCCTTCAAGATAGACTTCACAACGGTCATCATCGATTTGAACAAGCTTCTCACCTGTGAATCCTTCTATATCTCCACTTGAAGTTATATAATCATGATTAATAAGATATTCATAAGCCCATTCCAGTACATCGACACCCTGCCTGTCCAATTCCCAGTTCTCCAGATTTTCCTGTGCTAGCTGAACCTCCGACGTACTGAAAGCACTAATTTTTTCACCAACATACACAATGGTTACCCCAGCATTAAATGCTTTAGCCACCCGCATCCCCAATTCCAATGTTGGCTCTGAATATTCTTTACTTCCTATAGCGATCAAAAACTTCATGAGAGCATTGGCCAATATATAGTTGATACCAGAAACAGTAGAAATACAGACATGATAAACAGCTTCCATCCTGCTTTCAGGTAATCGCTCGATTTAACCAGACCGCTGGAATGTATAATCATACAGGTAGGTGAAGCCACAATTGTTAAATAAGAAAATGCCGATGCGATGGATGTGGTCAACCCCAGGATGATGGGATCCCCACCCATATTCAGTACAACCGGTCCCAGTACCGCGACTGTGGCAGCGTTGCTCAAAATATTTGTCAATATCCCTGTAAGAAAAACGGATATGAACCAGCGCAAAAAACCAACGTCATCTACGATCATTTGCATACCATAAATGGCCTGATCGGCAACCCATTCTGCTGCTCCTGTTTCTTTCATTTGGATACCCAAAGAAATTGCAGCTCCAAACAAAATGATCACACCCCAGTTCGTATTGCGGTTGATATCTTTCCATTCGATTAAACCAAAAGACAAATACAGAAACACACCAATCAAAGCCACGATCCCCAAACCTAAATAAGGGCTTAAAAATACCCATCCAAGAAAAACAGCAACAAAAATCAATATGGACATGATCTGGTTGCCGGTCATCTTACCAGTTTTGGTCACATTTACTTTTAATTTGCGGACTGCTGAATCCAATATGGTTTGATTTGGACGGAACGTGAACCAAAGTATTAATACAGCAAACGGTATTTCGATCAAAAGCATGGGATAAGCGTATTTTATCCAATCCAGATATGAAATACTCCCAAGACCAAATTCAGAAATATATCCGATCATGATCACATTGCGTCCGCCGCCGGAAGGTGTACCAATTGAGCCTATGGCACATCCGTAGGCGATGGAAAATAATAACAGTGTAGCCAGCCGATGAACAACCTTTTGATCCTTACTGGTATTACGCACCAGCGTTAAGGCCACCGGCAGCATCATGGCTGCCACAGTATGTTCACCAATGAATGAAGATAGAATTGCAGAAATGGCAACAAAACCGAAAGCGATCCTCCAAGTCTTATTCCCAGTCATTTTGATGATACCCAAAGCGAGCCGTTTATCCAGCCCTTGGCTCACGATGGCCACAGCCAGCATGAGCGAGCCCATAATAAAAAAAACGGCATCACTCATAAATGATGTAGCGACACCATTGGGCGTATCTATTTCTAAAATAACTTCCAAGATTAAAATGAGCATAGCTACTGCTGGAAGAGGAATTGCTTCCCCCATGATCAGGATCAGAACGATAACCACGATGATAAGGGTGCGATGACCTTCAGGTGTAAGCGTTTCGGGAGAAGGTATATAGAATAGAAACAGACTGATTACAAAGGCAACGATCAGCCACCTCTTGCGGGTGACCCAGTAAAGGATGTTGCTTATAGCTTGGTTCGAAAAACCTAACATAAACAGTTTAGCAACATGTAATTTTTTTAATCTTTACACTCAGTTGGTACACGCGAACCATCTTCCAGAATTGCCCATTTCCAAATTGGTACACTATTTTTTAGTTCAGAAATAAACCATGACATGGCATCCAGACCTTCTTTACGGTGCTTGGACCAGATAATAATATGGAGGCTAATTTCACCAATATTTACTTTTCCAATTCGATGTTTACAAAAAAGATCGTTGATCGGAAACTTCTTAACAGTCTTATCTGCCAGCTGGAGTAATTCAGCTTTTGCCATACCATCATAATGTTCGTATTCTAAATATGTAATTTTATTTCCATGTTCCGTATCTCTGACCCGACCGTTAAAAACTAGTTCAGCTCCATCCTGTGTCCGGTTGTTGTCAGTCAAATACAAATCAAGTGGACCATTGATGATTTCAACTTTAACCATTATCCACCCTGAACAGGAGGAATGAAAGCGATTTCATCCCCATCTTTGAGTTCGATTTTTTCTGGGATATATTTTCGATTTACCGCAACGCGGAGTCTCACACCATCCAATTTACCTTTCGCATTATCCCGGATCATTGATTCTAAACTGTCCGTAGTGGTTCCATGATCTAATTCAAAAATTACTTCGTCTTTATTCAAGGCATATTTCACCTGTGAAAAACACTTTACTTTGACAGTGATCATAATTCTATTGTTTCCATTGAATGTTTCATCCCATCATACACTAACAGTTTTCCTACGAGGTTCGGTTCAATTCCAACGATCAATTTAACTGTTTCCAGTGCCTGGATATGCCCGATAATTCCCGGTAACATACCCAGTACTCCTGCATCTGCACAGGTATCGTTCACTGATGGTGGTTCCGGAAATAAATCGCTATAACCGGGACTACCATTCACATTTAATACAGCTACTTGACCTTCATAGCGGTACAACCCACCGTACACCATCGGGATTCCAAATTCTTTCGATATTTGGTCAATCAATTGCCGTGCTTGAATATTATCCGTTGCGTCGATAATAATGTCAGCATCACCTACAACATTCAATCCATTGTCATCATTCAAGTATTCTTCAGTTAGTTCAACAACTGCATCTTCGTTTAATTGCTTCAATTTCTCTTTGGCCACAAGGACTTTTAACCGGCCAACGTCTTCGATGTTATACAAAGGCTGCCGATGAAGGTTTGACAACTCCACCTTATCCCCATCTATGATTTTAAGTGTCCCTATCCCGGCAGCAATGAGTGATTGTGCTATGGGACAACCAAGTCCGCCCATACCAACCAATGCTACCTTAGCATTCAGCAATCTCTTTTGACCTTCCAGTCCTATTTCCGATAATACGGTTTGCCTGGACCATCGACTCATATCCTGCTTTTCATTTTGAAAGGCTTCCCATGCCTGAATTCCACCCAATAAACTGAATGTATCATCCAAATCCTTCTCGACAATAATCTCTTCTGTCACAATTCCAAACTGACAAACTAGCACCATCGCACCATCGCACTTAGGGATGGTATCAGCATCAGCAATAACAGCATTCAATCCGGATAATGGAGATTCTCTCCGCTGTACTTTCGGTCGGAAATCCACAACAGTAAAAGGTTTTCCTTCATCGATCCACAGCTGCAGTTCGTGCGGGGTAATAATCATATGATCGTTTTCCAGGGTAAAACGCGGACGCGGATTTGATCACCCTTTGTTAGGGGTTTATCACCTGGATCGGCGATAATAATACAGTTTGCTTCCAGAGAAGAAGTCAGCATGTGGGAGCCAATCTTTTTAGACGGTGCACAAATCAATTGACCATCTTCTGACCAGATGTTACCAAAAAGATATCTGGTTTTTACTGCGTCAAGAGGAAAAGATTCATCTAGCATAGCAGAAATTGTGTTTGACCTTGATTGCCCTGTCATGCTTTCCAATACCGGCCAGATATATTCCATAAAACCTATGAAAGCAGAAACAGGGTTACCTGGCAGTCCAAAAATCAACGCGGATGAATTGCTTCCAAAAAACAGTGGTCTACCTGGTTTTTGGGCTACTTTCCAGAAATGTTCCTTGACGTTCAATTCCATGAATACATCCCGGACATAATCGAACCTTCCCATCGAAACACCACCGGAAGATATGACCATATTGCAGGTACCAAGTGCATCGGCCAAAAATGTTTTCAGGGAATCCCGGTCATCCTTGATCACATTCTTTAAGGCGACTTCAGCGCCAGCACGCCTGACCAGATCTTCAAACACGTATAAATTTGAATTGTAAATTTGTCCCGGTAATAGATCATTTCCCGGTTCAATCAATTCATCCCCTGTTGCAAATAGCGCCAATCGTGGTTTACGGTAAACCAGAATATCCTTATAACCGAAGGTGGCCAATGTTCCAACCTCTGCTGTTGTGATGCAGGTACCATCCTTTATCAGCAAGTCTCCTAACCGGATTTCTTCTCCTTCTCTGCGGATATGTTGTCCTGCTTGAACCTCTGTATACATTTGCACCAAAGCACAACTGTCATACCCACTGCTATCTTCAACAATTACAATTGCATCTGCACCTTGAGGAATAGGCGCACCTGTCATGCATTGGGCACATTGGCCCGTACCCACCATTACATCACTCGCTGATCCAGCGGAAACAACACCAACCATCTTTAGAGCAATTGGACTGTTTTTACTTGCACCCTTTGTATCTGACGCCCGGACAGCGAAACCATCCATGGCACTGTTATCAAAACGCGGCTGGGGAAAAGATGCAACTACCTCTTCAGCGAGAACTCTTCCTCCAGTATTATTGACTGAAACCCTTTCTTGAGCAACGCCGGTAATTTGATCATCAATGATCTTGTGCGCTTCAGCGACTGAAATCATGGCCACAACCCCACTAGGCCTAACACCCTACGAACAACAGCGACAACCAGCACTACAGCCAGAAGACGGCGAATCATCTGATCTGAAGCATGGTTCGCCCCAAACCGAGTCCCCATAAATCCGCCAATCAGGACAGCTAGCGCGAACTGAATTATCAAATCGCTGTCAAGTCTGGCCTGACCTGAACTGAATGCCCCCGCCAGGCCTGCAATCGAGTTGACGAGGATAAAGAACGCACTGACCGCGGCAGTCGCCTTAGGGGATGCCCACCGTTTGAGGATCAGCAGCGGCGATAGGAAAATTCCACCCCCAATTCCCACAAGTCCCGATACAAATCCTAAACCTGCGCCGATAGCGAGGCTAACGCTAGGTGACGGTGGATTGTAAATATTGCCGTCTGTATTAGCGGACATCACTAACCGCCATGCCGCCCATAAAAGGGTAAGAGAGAGAGCGGTGTCAAACAGCCAATCGACGATCGGAAGGTAAGCCCCGAAATACGCAAACGGTATTGACGTCAATACAAATGGTAGTATGAGTTTCATACTGAAAAACCCTTGCCGACCGTAGTAATATAAACCCATGGAGGCAACCACGATATTGAGACAAAGTGCATGCGGTTTTAACCAGATAGCACCGTGAGATGCGAAAATCGAAAGAGATAAGACGGCCAGATATCCGGAAGCACCGCCGTGCCCGACCGATCCGTAGAGGGCAGCAATAACTGCCAGTGAAAAAAGAAGTTCAATCTGCAGATCCATGCTAGTGTCTTTGCCCCGCTGCCATGGAAAAAACGTGTAGAAAACTAGGCATGAGTACCGTAAGTGCGTCCTTGGCAGCGCCTGGACTGCCGGGCAGGCAGATGACAAAAGTGTCGCCAATACGACCGGCAAGTAGTCTTGACAGCATCGCCGTGAAAGTTTTGGTCCGTCCGTAACTGTGCAGCGCCTGTTCAACACCCGGCAACCGTTGTGTCAACAGCGGTTCAATTGTCTCAATGGTCACATCATGCGGTCCAACACCTGTTCCACCAGAGGTAACTACCAGTTCAAAACCTTTACTTATAAGATCCTCAATAACCACCTTCAACCTTGCGCCGTCATCGGGAATTACATCACTGTGATCAATCTGGCAACCGTATTTGGTAAGTCCTTCTTTCAGGATTTGACCGGAAGTGTCTTCACTTTTACCTTCATGAACTGATTGCGAAAGTACGAGTACTGCTGTTTTTGGTGAATAATCTGACCGATGGTCGCTTCTACCTCCCTTTTTCTCAATGAGATGGACATCCGCTATAGAGATCGTTTTATCCACTGCTTTGCACATATCGTAGATAGTAAGAGCCGCAACACTGACCGCAGTGAGCGCTTCCATTTCTACGCCGGTTGCTTCTTTGGTTTTTACAGACGATTTTATTGAAATGTACGTGTCGGAAATTTCAAATTCAATATCCACCCAAGACAGGTTTAACTGGTGACATAGGGGAATGAGTTCTGACGTTTTTTTTGCCGCTTGGATTCCAGCCAATTTTGCTGTGGTCAATACATTCCCTTTCGGAATGAAATCATCTTGAATTGATGCAATCGTGGCTTGTTGAAGATGGATTTCCCCTTCAGCTTTAGCCATCCGAACTGTGACAACTTTATCAGTCACATCCACCATTTTGACATTTCCTCGGGGATCTAAATGGCTGAAATCAGACTTATTTATTTTACCCTCCAATCTGAGTCATTGACTCCCGACTATCGCTGCCTGTTTTCTGGGCCGTCCAGCCATCGATTTGTTTTTTCCACATAGCCGACAATATTAACTCTTTCATTTCTTTATCCGTACCTCCAGAGCGCATTAAATCTCTCAGATTAAGTTCATTATGCGCATAGAGACAATTTCGGATATTCCCATCCGCGGTAAGACGAATACGATTACAATTCCCGCATAAGTTGCGCGAATATGATGGTATAACAGCGACTTTTCCTGCATAATTAGGCACTTGAAAAATGAAATGTTCCGTGGCAGTTCCATCCGTTGTTTTAATATTTGGAAAATGATCCTTCAATTCTTTTTGGATATTTTCAGCACTGAAAAATTTTCCTGTTTTCCAAATCTGGTGGGCATCAAATGGCATTAATTCAATAAAGCGGACTGTTAGGGGATAATTCTTTGTCAATTCAACGAATTCAACAATTTCACTATCATTAAAACCACGCAGAGCAACCGCATTGATTTTAATGGATGGAATACCGGCAGTTTTTGCAGCTTCCAACCCTTCCATGGCACGCACCAATTCATCCCGGCGAGTGATCTGAAGAAATTTTTCAGGGTTCAGGGTATCAATGCTAATATTAACACCGGTTAAACCGGATTCTTTCAATTTCCCTGCATACCGACTGAGCAAAACACCATTGGTTGTTAAATGGATAGATTCTATCCCTGGCGTGCTGGAGGATTTGCCGACGAGCTTTACGATATCACCTCTTAATAGCGGTTCGCCACCCGTGAATCGAATTTTGTTTACACCCAATTCTGATGAAACCTTAACGACTCGCAAAATTTCCTTTGTCGTCAAAATTTCATTTTTTGGCTTGAACAGTACACCCTCTTCAGGCATACAGTAAATACACCTTAAATTGCATTTTTCATTAACTGCAATCCTGAGGTAATTAAACGTGCGGCCGAATTGGTCAATAATTGGTGGACGTGCAGACGCATTTGCCTCACGATCCACATGGGGTTGGATGTGTGTCGTTTGATCCATTCTCATTCCAAGTCATCCCGACTTTATGTCGGGAATCGGGAGCAAATCCTGGCGTTTTCACCAAAACCGTACCGGCCTAATACCTTATGAGCTAATTGGCTGACGTAGGTAATTCGGCTAAAAGAATTAAGATAATTTATTCTTTATTATTAATACAAAGTTGATTTTTTTATGGTGTAAAAGGACGCCCAGCCAAAATGCTTTTCTCAAATTATCAAGATGTGTTTCTCCATCTTGATATGTAAAACCTGACTTATCAAATTTTAATGGGCAATTGACGAATGCGTTTCCCTATTGCAGCATAGACAGCATTGACGACGGCAGGGGCAATGGGTGGTAATCCCGGTTCGCCGACTCCCTTGGGTGGTGCGTCACTTTCTGTCAAATGTACATGAATCTTCGGTGATTCATCCATTCGTATCACTTCAAAGTCGTTAAAATTACTTTGGTTTACACGCCCATTTTTCAGGGTGATTTTACTTTTCAACGTGGCAGATAATCCATAAATGATTGCACTGGAAATTTGAGCTTTTACTATTGCAGGATTGATGATGGTCCCACAATCCACGGCACAAAATACTTCGTGAACTTTCACTTTATTATTTTCAATTGAAACGCGGGCGACTTGTGCCACCCAAGTCCCAAAAGATTTATGACAAGAAATGCCTTGATAAGTGGGATCATTCCGAAAATCATTCCAGCCGGATTTTTCTGCCACTAATTTAATCACACCCGCATCCTGTGATGATTTTGGCAAAAGATCTAATCTGAATTGAACCGGATCTTTTCCGGCTTTTTCAGCTAATTCATCCATAAAACATTCATTGGCAAATGCATTTTGTGAATTATATACGGACCGCCACCATCCCAATGGGATAGGTGTTTTTATCATTTGAAAATCCACCTGCATATTGGGTATTTCGTAGGGTAAGTGCTTAGCACCTTCTAATGTAATAAAATCAATCTTTTCCTTAAAGGGAAATGGGATTTTTATTAATTGTGTAAATAAGATTGAAGGCGCCACAATGCTATGTATCCATGTTGTTAAGTTATCATTTTGATCAAAAGCGCCTTTCATCACATGAAGGCTTGGCGGCCTATAGAAATCGTGCTGCATATCTTCTTCACGGGTCCAAATCATTTTAACTGGTTTTTTTATTTCATTTGAGATTTCAACTGCTTCACTCACAAAATCGTTGAAAGCTCTACGTCCAAAACCACCGCCTAAAAAGGTGACATTTACTTCAACTTGTTTTTTAGATAGGCCGGTAATTTTTGAAGCTATTTTCCGAGCGCCGTTGGGATCTTGAGTCCCTGCCCAAACTTGGCATTTGTCCTTTTGAACGTATGCTGTGCAATTCATGGGTTCCATGGTTGCGTGGGCTTGAAGTGGCGATTCATAAATCGCTTCAATAATATTATCAGAAGATTTAAATGCCTTTTTTACATTGCCTTCTTTGCGGACGACTGATCCTTTTTCTTTGTTGGCGTCTAACAATTGTTTCCTGATTTTTTCATCATCTAGCCCTACTGCTTCTCCTTCATTCCATTTAATTTCAATCTGTTTTCCAGCTTTAAGAGCAGCCCAGGTATTTTTGGCTACTATTGCCAATCCGCTTTCAATTTCAAAGATTTTAATGACGCCTGAAATATCACTGACACTTGCTTTGTTAAAAGATTTCAGTTTTCCGCCAAAGACAGGAGAATGAACAATTGTTGCATAAACCATTCCATCCAATTGAACATCCATGGCGAATTGGGCCGTTCCATTTATTTTAGAAAGCGTGTCGGTCCTTTTCATATTTTGGCCAATAATTGAAAAATCGCTTTTATCTTTAAGTGTAGGTTTTTTGGGAACTTTGAGTTGGCTGGCTTTTTCGGCTAAATCGCCATAGGATAGTTTTCTCCCGGTTCTTTCGTGGATTACATTCCCGTTATTCGTTTTGCATTCACTTATCGGAACGCTCCATTCTTCAGATGCAGCCATGACAAGCATTTCCCGCGCTGTAGCGCCGGCTTGTCTCAATTTATTATAACCACCAGAAACTGAATTGCTCCCACCCGTCATTTGCCAGCCGTACTTTTTCCGGTTCGCCGGTGCTTTTTCAACGACTACTTTTGACCAATCCAAATCCATTTCTTCAGCAATAATCATGGGAAGCGATGTTAAAACGCCCTGTCCCATTTCTGACTTCCCAACCATGATTTGAATAATATTATCCGGTTGAACTTTGATCCATGCATTTGGTTCAAACAGGGTTGCCACACTGGGTTTTCCATTTAATTTATTGGTATAAGGTAAATAAAATCCCAGGACAAGCCCAGATCCTGTAGTGGAAACAACTTTAATGAAATCGCGTCTATTCATTGTTGCTCTCCTTGCCACTCGCTTTATTTCCGGCTGCACTAAAAATGGCTTTCTTTATTTGTGGATAGGTTCCGCATCGGCAAATATTCATTTTCATGGCCGAATCAATATCGGATTCATTTGGATTAGGATTTCTCGTAAGGAAAGCAGATGCAGCCATGATTTGGCCGGACTGGCAGTAACCGCATTGGGGGACATCACCATCTAACCAGGCTTGCTGAATTGGATGTGGATTATCTTCGGACAATCCTTCAATGGTTGTGATCTCTATATCATCTTCAACGAAGTCTATTGGCGTAACGCAAGACCGGGTTGCTTCCCCATCTAAGTGAATTGTACAAGCACCGCAAAGGCCGCGCCCACAGCCATATTTTGTACCGGTATATCCCAGCGTGTCTCGGATTACCCACAGGAGTGGCGTATCACTGTCAACATTTACAGTACGCTGTTCACCGTTAATATTTAGACTAAATTCACTCATAGGGATGTCCTTGTGGTTTGTTCAAAATGGGCGTTAATAAATTTTCATTTATTGAACGGTTAAAATATCACTCGATGTTTTTAATATAAAATTGGTTTTTTTGCGGCGTCAAAGGTCGTCCCATCCAAAGCGGTCTGCGAAGGCCATCAGGGTGTGTTTCACGATCTTTCGCCCATGTATTCCACTTTTTAAAATGTTCAAATGATTTATTCGTATCGACGAAAACATCGCCGTATTTCTCGCCGGATTCCGGCTTGGAAATACTGACTTTCTGCAACCAGCAATGAGCACCTGAAATGGGGTCGGGATTTACCGCATGTGTAATATTTTGATGGACACCGCCATCACGCCACCAAATACGATTGGTATCAGGATCATTAGTCTTCCACGGTTTAATACCTTGCACTGTTTCCATTTTCCACTTCCCATCACCTATATTTTGGATATTAACCGTATTGGTCATAAAGCGATTTCCTTCGTCCTGCTGTCGTCTCCATCTTCCAATATGATGTGAGCAAGCAACTACGCCGGGCTTAATGGCTTCTGTCACCCAGACTTTGTCCACGAACCAACCAATCTCTGTGGTGATTTTGAGTAAATCTCCGTTATCTACGCCAAGGTGTTTTGCATCTTTCGTATGTATCCAAATAGGATTCCGGTGAGCAATTTCCGTGAGCCATTTTGCATTAGCAGACCGGGAATGAATATGAGTCGGTAACCTAAAATTCGGAAGCAAGATACATTCATTTTTACTCTGGTCCATTTCGTCCAGATGAACATGACTCTTGATACGGTATCCCGGAGTGGCGTGTTCCGGATAACCAAAATCAACCATGGTTTGCGAATAAATTTCCTGCCGCTTTGATGGTGTAGGAAATCCATTATAATTCTTACCATCTACTTGCACACCAACGATTTGTCCACTCTTTTCAATTTGTCCATTTTTTTTTATGGTGGCACTATTCATCACATCATCAGAAATACTGTCTTCATTTTTCACATAAACTTCTGAATCCACTAAATAGGCGCCAAACTTTCGCATGTATTCCAAAGGCGTTAATCCTTCTTTTTCTGCCGCTTCAGGCAAGCCATTCGTGTTTTCAAAAATGTATTGATAATATTCATCAATGTTGATTTTCTCACCTTTGCGATAGGGGCTCATAAAATGTTTACGAATTCCGAGATCACCATCTTTGTCAATTCGCCAGGAAAGTTCAATCCAAAATTCATCTTCTTCCCACACTTCCCCGGGATTCACTTCGTAGGTAAACTCAACTTCTTTTCCATCCCGGCGGGCTTTTTCTCGCAATACGGGCTGGCGGAATGCGATCCAAACGCCGGACTGTGTTTCATAGGAATTGAGGTCATGCCGTTCCGATGCATGTCCCATGGGCAATACATAATCGGCGAAAAAGGCGGTCTCATTCCACGTGGGTGTTAAAGCAATATGGCAGCCCACTTTTTCTGCATCAGATAACATTTCAATCCAAGAAAATCCATCGGGAAAAGTCCACACCGGGTTAAATACGCGCGTGAAATACACATCCATAGAACCACGCCCATCCTTGATTAAATGGGGTAAAATCTGACTCATTTCATAATGATTCAACGTGTATTCTTTGGGCCAGGCCAATTCATTCCACGCATCGGGGCCTGGTGGTGTATCAAAGAATTTGGGATGAAATTTATTCCAATCGCTTGGAGATGTTCCCCCTTCTGTTCCCACAGAACCGGTGAGCACATTAAGCAAATGCAACGTCCGGGCTACCTGCCATCCGCCAAGATTTCCAATAGATGCGCCACGCCAAACATGAGTGGATAATTTACTTCCTGCTTTTCCGACAATTCGGGCCACACGAACGATTTGTTCTGCATCAATCTGGGCTTCTTTGGCCGCATATTCCGGCGTGTACTCCGCCCATTCTTCATTCAATCGTTTAATAAACTGATCAAACTCAACTGGATCGTTCGGATGGAGATTCTTGAGATATTCATCCCAATTCACCCAGTTTTCCATATAATGTCGATCATACATTTCTTCATCTATAATAATCTTTGCCATAGACATGAATACTGCAGATTCACTGCCGGGATAAGTAGGCATCCATTCATCCGCCATGGAAGCGGTATTGGACAAACGCGGATCGATGACGATCAGCTTGGCACCTTTCATCATCCCTTCCATAATCCGCTGGGCATGGGGATTAAAATAATGACCTGTTTCCAAATGTGACGAAGCCAATAAAATGACTTCCGCATTGGTGTGGTCCGGACTGGGACGATCGTATTTATGCCACAGGGCGTATCCTGTTCGAGCCCCGGCAGAACAGATATTCGTGTGGGAATTGTGGCCATCCACGCCCCAGGCTTTCAACACCCTTTCAGCATACCCTTCATGGCCGGGACGTCCAACATGATAGACAACTTTCTCTTTACTTTTCTTTAAGGATGCTGCAATTTTTTCTGAAATTTCATCTAGGGCCTGATCCCAGGTGATACGTACCCATTCGCCAGAACCCCGCTCGCTTTTTCGCTTCAAAGGATAGAGAATTCGTTCGGTGTCGTTTATCTGGTTAATCGTCGCTGGACCTTTGGCGCAATTGCGTCCCCGGCTTCCCGGATGATGGGGGTTACCTTCAAATTTTCGGACTTCATTGGTATCCTTATCAATATAAGCCAACAAACCACAGGCAGACTCACAGTTAAAACAAGTCGTGGGTACGATAGAATAATGTCGTTCTTTTTTCTCAGGCCAAGACTGGGAATCCAGTTCCATAAAATCATCCCACTCACTGGGTTCGGGATATTTATATAACTCCCTTGGTCCTTCCATGGCGAATTCTTCGGACCAATCCGGACGGTCAGAAATTTTAGATATGAGCCCTATTGATTCTGAAAATGTTTCTATCCAACTACGTTTCATAATTTTAACTCAACGGTATCATTTGCGGTACGCGGATGCGTACAAATTCAGTTAAAAAGATTCCTATTATTGCCAATCCACCCGCAACCAATATCATACTTCCTGTCAAAACAATTAACATAATAAAAGGAAATACATTACCGATGACAATCCCCGCCCAAAACATATTGGAATAATATCCTTTTGTCATAAGTTGAATCGCTTTTTTTGTGTCAGGCGTATCGTGGGGCATTAAAATTTCTTTTGCCATTATGACGATATTTAAAATAATACCCCACAACAATGTATTTGTCATCCATCCCATAGTTTCTGGTGCAATTATCATCATCACCACAGAACCGGCCATGAAAGCATGGACCAGCATATGGATGGCAGACTGAATCGGTGTTTGCCATAAATCCCGAGCGCGAGCCTGGTTAAACAAAAATGCCGTATAGACCGCCCCTAACCCTGCGAAGACTATTCCCGGAATCCACAACCAGTCGAATCCCAGTTGTAAATAATTATCCAACAATTTCAAGGAAACCAATCCGCCAAAAACCGTAATGATATAAGCACCACGGACTAACCAGGATTTCCACTGGGGTCGAAGTAAGACATATAGGAATCGATCCGGTCGATCTATATCCTTAACCAGCAATCCACCTGTCAATCCCATAAAAACCAAAGTTGTCACTAATCCTGTCATTTCAGAGGTCTTGTCCAATCCACCATTAATCAAACTCCACACAGCCATCATGAGAAAAGTCCCTGTGGCGATGGCTTTTGTCCAGACATAGGCCGGCACTTCCCAGCCCCAGAGTACGCCTTTGCTTGGGCTGTCATAAACCCGACGGGCTTTCTGTGTATCCACATCCTGCTGAATTTCTTTCGCTACATTGTCGATGGCTCGCTGATCGATGGGCTGACCCGTTTTGGCTGAATTTTCCATGGCCAATTGAATGAGTAAATTTTCTGTATCCGATTCGGCCACGCGCTGGTCTGCATATTTCGCGAAATGCCCCACGCCAACAGACTGTTCAGACCAAACGTATTTTTCGTCTGTTGTTGTGGCATTGGGGTCCAGCATTTCGGATGACCCGTTTATATAATATAAATTGGGATCGGTACCTTTTTCTGGCTTCCGCGTCATGGTTTCTTCATTGGCCACAAGTTGCGCAATGTTGGATTCTGGATCATCTAAATCGCCGGAAATAATGGCTTCCACCGGACAAATGATGACGCAGGCAGGCTCATAGCCGCCATCTATGCGGTGGGCACAATAATTACATTTGGCTGCTGTGTGCGTATTGGGGTCAATATATAATGCATCATAAGGACAAGCCTGCATACAGGATTTACAGCCGATGCAGCGATCATTATCAAAATCGACGATACCATCCGCTCTAGTATGGAGTGCCGTTGTTGGACAAATTTCCACACAGGGCGCATCCGCACAATGGTTACAGCGATGGACAGAAAATTCACGTGTGCTGTTAGGAAACTCACCTTTTTCGATATATTTAACGTGCGTGCGGTTTACACCGATAGGAACATCAAATTCGCTTTTACACGCTACCGTGCAGGCATGACAGCCAATACACTTTCTGTTATCTATAACAAATCCGTAATTCACAAAATCCCTTTAGAATGCATTGATAAAACTAATAAATCAAACTGAATGTTTCTTACATTTCTATTATCGCAAATTCCATCATGATTTCAGCATCAGCATTTATATTAATCGGTGGAAAAAGTGACCGTTTTGGATCACAAAAATGGCAATCAATTATAGCTGGAAAATCGGTCTTTGATCATATTTGGGATGCTTGCTCAGGTTTTGAAAACCGGTTTGTGATCGGGAAGAAAAAACCGCATAAACTAGTCAAACCATTCATCTTTGATGAGTTGGAAATCCAGGCTCCTATTAATGGATTATATACGGCTCTCAAACACAGCAAAACAGACTGGATACTACTCCTCTCGTGTGATTTGCCATTGATCGATGCTGATGTATTTCAGACCCTTTGGGATACCCGGACAAAGGAAGCCGATGCAGTTATTCCTGTTGCTTATGACCGAAATCAGGGAACCTCTGCGTTGTATCATAAAAGAATATTGCCACATTTGGAATCAACCTTTCAACATGCAGATCACAGTTTATATTCTTTGACTGAAAAGTTGAATTCAATTAAAGTCGAATTTAGGGATGATAAAAGGTTTTGGAATATGAATACGAAAAAAGATTTTGTTGAGATTTCAAACTTTATTGCAAATAAAGTTTAAGTTCTCTTTATAAATCCAATTTTTCAATCCGTCTCTGATGCCGTCCGCCTTCGAAAGGTTCAGCCAGCCACATTTCAATGACATCGTAGATTTCAGCTTGGTTCATGAAGCGTGCTCCCAGAGAAAGAATATTTGCATTATTATGTTCACGTGAGAGTTTTACAATTTCTTCAGGTCCGTTGTAAAATACCGCTGCTCGAACGCCTTTTACCCGATTCGCCGTCATAGCTTCTCCCTGTCCGGAGCCGCCTAAAATGATACCGCGGCTTTTTGGATCAGCAGCCACTGCTTTGGCGCAGGGAAAAATAAAATCGGGATAATCATCCAGGGCATCGTACTCGTGGGCACCGTGATCGATTACATCATGGCCTTGATTTTCCAAGTGTTCCTTGATGATATTTTTCAATTCCAGGCCGGCATGGTCTGTGGCTAAATGGATCTTCATAATAATGCGCTCAAATGGTTACGGATCTTTTCTTCCACTTGATCTGGTGTGAATCCAAACTCCTGGGCCAGATCCTTCCCAGGTGCTGATGCGCCAAAATGATCTATACCAATGGCAAGTCCAGAAGGTCCTATAAATTTATCCCAACCCAAAGTAGTACCTGCTTCCATGGAAATTTTCATACAGCCGCGAAGGGGGATAACCTCATCCCTATATTCCTGGGTCTGTTCCATAAAGATCTCCCAACAGGGCATGCTCACAACACGTATCTTTTTATCTATCATTCTTTCGGATACAGCAAGTGCCAAAGATACTTCTGATCCGGTAGCGATGAAGACTAACTCTGGCTGACCTTCACTTGCTGTGCAAATATATCCACCTTTTTCAACTCCGGCTTTTATCTCATCCATAGATTTATCTGAAACAGGGACACCTTGTCGTGTTAAAAGCAATGCTGATGGAGATGTTTTCAATTGTAGTGCTTTTTCAAAACATGCTGCTGTTTCCTTGGCATCTCCTGGTCGGAAAACATAAAAATTTGGGATGGCTCGTAAGGCCATGGCGTGTTCAATGGGCTGGTGCGTGGGGCCGTCCTCGCCTAGAAAAAAGGAATCGTGGGTGAATTCATGAATAACGCGCACCTGTTGTATTGCGCCCAAACGCAAAGCCGGTCGTGAATAATCAGCAAAAATAAGAAAAGTTCCGCCAAAAGGAATCAAACCACCATGGAGACTCATGCCATTCATCATGGAGGCCATGGGAAATTCACGTACACCAAAAGCAAAGTTTCTTCCTTTAGTATTGTCCTTTAAAAAATCCCCATAGGTCTTGGCAAAATTTCCAGTGTAATTGGAGGGTTCAAGATCCGCAGATCCACCCACCAAATGAGGTAACTGTTTTGCAAATTCATCCAACGTGGCTCCAAAAGCTTTGCGTGTCGCTAGTGATGCACCGGCTTCAAATTGTGGATAGGTTAAAAAAGGTAATTCATCATCAATTGTCATTTTCCAAGCATTATTGAATGCATCTTCTTGTTGTGCTTCAGACAAAGAGGTTTTCCAAACGGAAATATTTTGTCTTAATTCTTCAAACCGTGATTGAAAATGAGCAACGCATTCTTTAGGTACATAAAATTTTTCATCTGGCATTAGGAGTTTTTCTTTAGTGGCATCAATTTCTTCCTGTGGTAATGGCGCACCATGGGTTTCGTGATCCCTCTCCATATTGGCTGTACCATGAGCCATGATGGTATTGCCGATAATGATGCTGGGTTGTTCAATGACCTGGGCTTTTTCAATGGCATTTCGAATGGCCTCATGGTCGTGACCGTCAATTTCCTGCACATGCCAATTCAGTCCTTCAAAAACGGCTGCAACATTGGTGGAATCAGAACGATTCGTTATCCCTGATATCTGGGCTTCGTTGGAATCGTAAAACATGATGAGTTTGGATAAACCCCAATGTCCGGCCAAGGCAGACGCTCCCAATGCCACCGGTTCCTGAAGATCACCATCACTACAAAGAATATAGGTGTAATGTCCCAGTAAATCATCCGTATGATTACCATGGTTATTAAATAATTCTTTCAGCACTGTTTCTGCTACAGCCATTCCGGCACCCATACACACACCCTGCCCCAACGGTCCGGTGGTAGCTTCCACCCCTTTTATCTCTACTTCTGGATGTCCTGGAGTTTGGCTATGAAGCTGGCGGAATTTTTTGATCTCAGCCATAGGCATCCAGCCAACGAAATGAAGAAGTGCATACTGCAACATGGATTCATGACCAGCAGATAAAACAAAACGGTCACGGTTGAACCATCGATCATCATCAGGATCAAATTTCAAATATTCCTTAAAAAGTATATAAGCAAAGTCAGCTGATGATAAAGGGCCGCCGGAGTGTCCGGAATTGGCTTTGCGTACGGCATCAAGTATAAGGCACTTGATAACACTTAAAGTAAACTGATCTTTTTCTTCTAAAGACCAGGAATCAAATGTGTCTAATTCTGTATAGGACCTCATGAATTTGCTAATTCGTAAAAGGATCTCATCATACCCACCGGATCCCTGGCTTTGAAAACTTCCGAGCCTACTACTAAAATATCTGCTCCCGCATCTAGCACTTCTTTGGCATTGTGCAGTTTTATACCGCCATCCACTTCAATCTTGATTCGATCCTGAAGGCATTTTTCAATGAGCAATTGCTTGATCTCCGCAACACGTTCAGTTGAGCCATCAACATAACCTTGTCCCCCAAAACCCGGCTCTACGCTCATAACCAGCACCAGGTCGATCTGGTCCAGAAAAGGAACGATGTTTGACACCGGTGTCTTTGGTTTTAATGATAAACCCACATCTTTTCCCGATGCTCTGATTAGGTCGATAACTTCCTGGGGTTTTTCCGCTGCTTCAATATGAAATGTGATGCCATCGGCCCCGGCTTTGGCAAAGGGTTCCACCAGCTTTTCCGGTTCAATGACCATCATATGGATATCCATATATTTTTGAGTAAGGGGCCGCAAAGACTTCACAACCGGCGGACCAATGGTGAGATTGGGAACGAACTGGTTATCCATAACGTCCACGTGAATATAGTGGGCGCCGCCTTCAGCGCAGAGTTGCAGAGCCTCGCCGAGTTCGGAAAAGTCAGCAGATAAAATGGAGGGAGCTAATATGAATTCCGAGGCCATTTTGAAGGATGAAACTTAATCGCCGTTATAAATCAGAACAATGACGAAAAATGTTATCTATGAAAATTTCACTGCCTCAATCAAATCTGCGCTCAATCTATTCCCCACCGGACAATGGGCGGCAGAGCGTTTCAGTATCGTCCGCTCCTTTGCCGATAAATGCTCGGGGAATGTGATATTGATCTGAATTTCACTGATACCTCGGGGGTCAGCTGCCATGGACTTTGTTACGTTGGCCATTTTTCCTTTCATATCGATATCTCTATTTCGGGCGGCGATACCCATGATCGTCAGCATACACGTTGCCAGAGATGTAGCCGCCAAGTCGGCTGGTGAAAAGGCTGCTCCTTTACCTTCATTATCCACAGGTGCATCGGTGATGATCTTTTCACACCGGAACGTATATATGGGTAGCTTCTGTTCTTAAATCACCTATATAGGTAACACTTGATGTCATCTTGTAACCTCCTTAAATACACGTTTAAAATTTCCTCCAAGAATTTTTTGAACTTCTTTTTTACTGTAGCCTCGTTTTAGCAGTTTTTCTGTCAAAGTAGGAAGTTTGGTTACATTTTCCATTCCGGAAGGCAAAATTTCAACACCATCCCAATCGGCTCCCAAGCCAACATGATCAATACCAATTAAATTAATAATATAGGAAATGTGATCAATGATTTTGTCAACGGGTGGTGAAAATTTTTGCAAGACAGGATTTAAAAGTTGACTTTCTGCATACCAATATTCATTGCCGTCGGGATCATATACAGCAGCCAAAGAATCCATCTTTAATTGAAGTGAATCTTTTATTATTTCTGCTTTCTTCTCAAAGGTACTATCTAAATATGTAGGATAAAAATTCACAAATACCACGCCGCCATTTTCTTTTATTGCTAATAATTGTTCGTCCTTCAAATTCCTGAAATGGGGACATATTTTGTAGACAGATGAATGGGAAGCAATGATGGGTCTTACTGAAACATCAATAATATCCCAGAATGTTTGTTCCCCTGCATGGGAAATATCAACCATTACACCCAATTCATTACAACGTCGTATAACGTCTTTTCCAAAACCTGTCAATCCTTTGAAAGCTAATGAATCACCTCGTTCAGTTTCATCCTTTGCTGATGTCGCCCAATCAGTTGAATTATTCCACGTTATTCCAAGATAGCGCATTCCCCGATCATACAATGCATTCAGTTTAGATAAATCATTTTCGATAGCATGACCACCTTCAACACCAATCATACATGATAGAATATCATGCTGTTCATTATAAATAATATCCTGATAATTCATGGGAATCGACCACTGGTCCGGAACGCGTGAACATAAGTATTCCAGTTGGGTGATCATTTCATTCGCCTCTTCAAATGACTCGTCTTTGGTGAACATATATGGACTCACCCAAATAGAAAAAACCTGTAGATCCATACCACCTTTTTTAAACTTAACCAGATCGGAGTGGCTTTCCGAAAGATCAGTCAAGATATCTCGGCCGATCATAGAACGCAGCAGAATATCATTATGTGTATCAACTACAAATGACTTCATGTGAAAATCATCTGCTCCATTAATACATGATAAATTGACAAAAATAAAAAGAGATAAATATTGTAAATATCTACAGATTACTAAATTAGATTTTTCCACTATTCTTTCTCCCAAAGATTAAAAACCAGTCCATAGGGATCGCGCATATAACAATCCCGGCCTTTGCCTTCCCATTTGACCACAGTGCAGTCATTGGCCAATAAATATTCCTTTGCTTCGTCGAGGTCATCAACATTGAATTCCATTACAGTGCCGCGTAAGTCATCATTGTCCATGATGTACAGATTTAGATCGCCGCTACGGATGTGTAAATGGTTCTCTTCCATTTTAGTATCCAGCCCTATAACATCTTTATAATAGGATTCTGAACTTCTCCAGTCTGGATGCTGAAGGGCAACGTGATTACTTAATTCAAATTTCATGTTAATCTCCCATAGCAATGGCTAATTGTTTTTGACACTCATCAAAATTCTCCGCTGTTACAAATATCGGTTCCTGATATCGAATGGTAATTGTCGAAAAGAAAACAGGAACACGTTTCTTATCCCAGTTCCAGAATATGGGAAATGACCTTGAGCAGTCACATTGTACAGGAATGACTGGAACTCCCGATTGCATGCTCATATGCAGAACACCTTTTTTGATTTCCTTAAATGGCCCCGCCGGTCCATCGGGTGTGATGCAGCAACGGTATCCCTTTTTGAGCTCTTCCACAATTTTATCGGCCGCTTCCCGGCCGCCATATCCAGTAGAACCAAAGATGACCTTACAGCCATACCAGCGCAAAGCGATTATGATCTTATACATATACCAAATAGGATGGCTGAATTGAACATACTCTTTAACATCCTGCAAACCCAGCCAATACAAGGATCCTTTATAATGCCATACAGATTCTATCCGGGCAGAATGTTGGTCGATATTTTCCTGGCCTTCCACAATGATTTTGCATGTTTTCTGAATAGCCCACTTGTAGAAATAAATCAAATAAGCACCCAGATATGATGACACATAATAGAAAGGTTTGAACCACAAGGGAATATTAGTTATTTCGTATTTTATCAAACTCATGTGATATATTTTCTGACTGTCTCTTCATTTATTTCAGAAAGATCATCAAACACATTCAATATTGTATCCAGAGCTTCAAACTGCATCTCTCCCCGTTTATAGACCTCTGCATAAGGAATACGATGAAATGAAACCATGGAGTAGCGGGGTATGAATTTATCCGGAAATATGTGTTCCATTTTTAATTCCAGTTCCCGTCGTTTTATATAAGATGGATCATTTACATGGTCGCGCATTTCCAGATAATTCTCAAGTGCCATGTCAGCGATGGCATGACCGTTTTGCACGTGAGTTCTGGAAAATTCTGACAATATTTTTCCCCAATCATTATCGTATTTCTTAATGAGTTGATTCAACACAGAACAGTCCTGAAACGAGGCGTTCATGCCTTGGCCAAAAAACGGTACCACCGCATGAGCGGCATCACCAAGAAGCACAGCCTTATCCTCCACATGCCAGGGACTGCAATACACCGAACCCAATTTTCCAGTAGGATTCGTTTGAAAATCTTGTACGAGATCCAGTATTAAGGGTACCGCATCGGGAAATTGTTTTTCGAAAAAGCGGAAAATTTCAACTTCTGTTCGAACCGTGGCAAAGCTAGTTGGCCCTTCCATGGGGAAAAACAAAGTGCAGGTAAATGAACGGTCCATATTGGGCAGGGCGATGAGCATAAATTGTCCCCGGGGCCAGATGTGTAGAGCGTTGGTTTCCATTTGAAAATTACCATCTGCTCCCGGTGGCATGGTTAACTCTTTGTAACCGTGGCCTAAAGGTATATATGTAAAATCAAAATTTCCTTTTGCAACCATGGCCTCCCGTGCTGCCGATGCTGAACCATCTACTCCCATGACCCGATTTACGGGAATGATATTTTTATCACCTGAATTAGTATCAACTAAAGTTAATGTATTCTCTTCCAGATCCATATCAGTGCATTTCTGGTTGAAATGGATATTCACCTGCCCTGTCTCTTCAGCCAAAGTCATGAGTTCCATATTCAGCTGGGCCCGGGAGACTGAATAAATGACCTCCCCCGGTTTTTGGCCATAGGGCTGCAAATTTGTTGAGCCATCAAGGTTGTGGATCATGCGCCCTTTCATGGAAATAGTGAAGGGAGCGATCTTATCGTAGAGCTTTACTTCTTTCAGGGCGTGGATGCCGCGGATGGACATAGCTAGATTGATGGTACGTCCAGCACTGATGGACTCTTTACGCATATCCGGACGACGTTCATAGATATCGACTTCATAACCACACTTTGCAAGATAGGTGGCCATAAGTGGACCAGTAAGCCCGGCGCCGATTAAGGTGATTTTTTCACCCATGGGCGTTATTCAACCAGAGATTTCAGAATTTCAAAAAATCGATATATATCAGCATACGAATTGTAAAGCGGTGTTGGAGCAATGCGGATTACATCAGGTTTCCGCCAGTCACAAACAACACCTTCGACTCCAAGTTGATTGAATACATGTTTACCATTTTCTCTCACCACCAATGATAATTGGCAGCCCCGCTGCTGTGGATCAGCAGGTGTAATGATATCAACTTTATCACTGATTGTATGCACAAGAAATTCCAGATAACCTGTTAGTGTTTCACTTTTTTCCCGCAATGCAGGCATGCCCACTTCATCAAAAATAGTCATGGATGATTTCAGACAGGACATGGATAAAATGGGCGCATTGCTGATCTGCCAGCCTTCAGCTCCCGTAATTGGAACAAAGTCCGGGTCCATTTCAAAACGTGTTTTCTTATCGTGACCCCACCAGCCGGCAAATCGCGGACCATCCCAATTCGCATGCCGTTCATGAACAAACACACCACCGGGACTTCCTGGCCCTGCACAGAGATATTTGTAACTGCACCACGCAGCAAAATCCACATCCCAGTCGTGAAGCTTCAATAACAAATTTCCTGCAGCATGGGCCAGATCAAAGCCAACATAAGCACCGATTTTTCGTCCAACTTTCGTGATGGCTTTCATGTCAAAGGCCTGACCTGTATAATAATTGACTCCACCGATCAATATAGTAGCAATGGAATCGCTATTTTCTTTTAATATGTTTAGAATATCTTCTGTACCCAGGCATTTTTCACCATTGCGGGGAGTTAATTCAATTAAAGCATCCTTTGGATTATGGCCATAGAATTTGATTTGGGACTCTACTGCATATTGATCTGAAGGAAAGGCGCCTTTTTCGATGACGATTTTATTTCGCTTCGCTGTGGGTTGATAAAAGGAAACCAATAATATATGAAGATTTACTGTCAGGGCATTCATGACCACCACTTCGGAAGGTTTCGCTCCCGTTAATCGTGCAGTGGCTGCGGTTAAATGTTCATGGTATGCTTCCCAGTGTGCGTGCTGGCCAATGACTGCTTTTTTCTCCCAGACATCTAATTCTTCATTGACCATGGCTGCTGCTGTTTTGGGCATCAGTCCCAGTGAATTGCCACCGAAGTATAAGGTATCCTGCCCATTTTGTTGCGGAAAATGAAACCGGCTGCGGTAGTCTTTTAATGGATCATTTTGATCCATTTGTTTCGCAAAAGATAAAGATGCTTCGTAATTCATGATAATTCCAGGGGAAAAATAATAGGCCTGCTGGGAGCGGCGTCGCTCATAAAATTTGTGATTTGAATCTGGAGTAAATACCTACCATCAGAAATATCATTGGGAACATAGATCATTTCAGTGATCGTTTTTGATGAAGCTGTACTTCCATTTAGATCATGGCTGCCTTGTTCTACATTCCAGAAAAAATGATGGTTAACCAGTTTGCCTTCATCAAAAGCCAAGTCAATAGACGGCATATCCACGAGTAAATGCTGTATACCCACTGCAGCAATTTTATGCATGGCTTCATTTGAAAAATAAGGCGGGAGATTTTCAGCATCATATGTCGCTGACAGTTTTTCATCGGCATTGGGCAGCGTACGGACTATTATGGCTGTATTGAATACATTTTCTATATTAACCTGATCAGCATGGATAACATTGTTTTCTGGTCTTACAGTGATCAGTGTGGCGGGGAATGATGAATCCTTGATTAATTGATTTACAAAAATATCTTCATGCACAATATGCCCTACACATTCTGTATGTGTGCCATTGCAATGAGGTATGAACGATACCACATCGAAGTTGCAACCTCCGCCCAGCTCTGTATCCCCAATAACAGCATCACTTTTGAAGGGTGTGGCAGATGCTTTTTCAACATCGAAATAATTGGCTTGAGGTCCTTCAAAATCCAATGGTATGGATAAATCATAAAAGTTATCCGTATTATAGTGATAAAGACGGTTATCAATTTCTATTGAACAATACATTAGCTGAAATTTTTGTGATTCAGATCCAGCCAGTCCAGGGCATTTCTTGAGAGCATTTTCTCTTTCATCTCATCTGAATAATTGGATGACTCAATGAGTTTTCCGGGTTCCAGATCACCCAGCGGGAAGGGATAATCAGTTCCCAAAGAGATCTTATTAACACCAATTTTTTTGATCAAATAATCCAGGGCATCTGTATCGTGGACAAGGGAATCCACCCAGAATTTTTCAAGATAATTTTTTGGGGCAACATTGTTGTCAACGGCGCATAAGTC
>Ga0208879_1001061_pt1 | contig 26790 bp, 21 predicted proteins | sample Knorr_S15_td_Bot_FD_185605 | JGI IMG/M metagenome (GOLD analysis project Ga0208879, IMG submission 185605) | Marine microbial communities from Southern Atlantic Ocean transect - Knorr_S15_td_Bottom_ad_5009_LV_A (SPAdes) (version 2) | ecosystem: Environmental > Aquatic > Marine > Oceanic | place...
TCTATGAGCAACATAGAGCCATAAGGAATTTATTATGTCGCGCCCCGAAGCAGTTACATTTAAAGGAACTCCACTTACGTTAGCCGGCGAAGCTGTCACCGTTGGGCAACCCGCTCCCGACTTTACCATGCACTACTGGGAAGATGGGGGGCTCCAAGCCATGACCAAAGAGTGCTTGCTCGGTAAACCAACGCTGCTCAGTGTCGTTCCTTCCCTCGACACCCCCACCTGCCAGATTCAGACTAAGCAGTTTAGTAAAGCCATTGCTGGCCTCGGCGACCAAATCAATGCTTTCACCATATCGCTCGACCTGCCGTTCGCTCAAGGACGTTTCTGTGGAGATGAAAACATCGAGAACATCCGCACAGCCAGCGACTACCAAGACCGCACGTTTGGCAACAACTGGGGAATGTTGATCGAAGAAATCAAGTTACTTGCTCGCGGCGTTTTTGTTCTCGACGCCGAAGGTGTTGTGCAATACGCTCAAACCGTTACCGAAGTAACCGATGAACCTGATTACGATGCTGCCATGGCCGCACTAAACGGATTGCTATAAACACCTACAGCATCATTGACCACTACCGGGTACGCGCTGCTAATAACGGCAGAGCGTGCCCGTTTTTTTTAGTTAATAGACGTGCAAACCGTACAAGCCAAAAAAAACCGCGGCCCGCATTGTCCGACCCCTGCTATTTGCCAGCGAGCATCTCTTGCAATACCTGTCGAGCTTTTTCGATCGCCGTTGCAATTTGCGACGGATCTTTGCCGCCGGCTTGAGCCATATCTGGCTTACCACCACCTCCGCCACCGACAACAGGAGCAACTTCACGTACCCAATCGCCAGCATTGATTCCTTGAGCCACCAATTCTCGGCTGACTCCAGCGACTAATACAACTTTGGAATCACCTTGGGCACCGAGTAGCATAATTGCCGAACGCTCGGTTTTCTTGCGGATCTGATCAATCAATTGTCGCATCAAATTAGGATTAGCGGCACCAATGTCAGCCACCACAACCATTGCGCCGTCGATTTCTTCACCCTGTTCCAGCAAACTGTCGGCTGAAAGATCCTCACTTGTCGCCTGTTGTTCAATCTCTTCCTTTAAACGATCACACTCCTGCAACATTGCCTCCACACGCGACATCAAATCAGCCACGGCGACATTCAACAAGCGAGCGCCCTGTCGCAATGCACTCCGCATCTGCTGGTAGTTTAACTCCGCTGCAGACGGTGCACCCTCGGTCGACGAATCCACTTGTTCCGCCGCTCCACCTCCCGCTAACTGTTTCTTCAGTGCTCGCACTCGCAAGGCCAATACCTCGATACACTCCAGCAATCCACCGCTACCGGATTTGTCGCCGTCCGGGCTTAACAAACCTATTAGCTGTTCATACAGTTGTGTCATTTCTACATGATGTTTTTGACAACGTTCGCCCGTCAATGCGATGATGCGACGAGTGCCAGCGGATACAGCTTCTTCCGAAATTATTTCCACCTGTAGAACATCCCCCGTATTGGATAAGTGTGTACCTCCACACAATTCACGAGAGAACTCTCCCATCGTAACCATCCGCACTGGGTCGGGATATTTCTCACCAAACAACATCATTGCACCTTGGGACCGTGCGTCGGCCAGCGGCAACACTTCCCATTGAATCGACTCTTGCGCTTTCACCAACTCATTCACATCCAACTCGATTTTCAGCAACACGTCGTCAGCAACAGCTTCCATATTCGTAAAGTCAAAACGCAACCAATCCGTCTCAACCTTTGAGCCCTGTTGTTGAGCATGCGTTCCGAGATTAGCTTGCAGTGCCTGGTGCAGAATATGAGTTGCCGAGTGTGCGCGACGGATTGCCTGACGCTGCTCTACATCAAAAACCGTCGTGACCTTATCGCCGGCTGACAAACACCCAGATTCTAAATACCCATAATGCAGCAATAGACCCGCGTCCTTTTGGGTATCTTCGACGATGAACAAACCTTGTTCATTTTCAATGCGCCCAGCATCACCGACTTGGCCGCCCGACTCACCATAAAAGGTCGAACGATCCGTCACCACGATCAAACGCTGTCCCTCCACAGGCTCAACTCTGTCAGCAAGTTGGTCCGCGCTATCTGAGCTCGTTACAATCAGGCCCTTAATCGTTGCCGCTGCCTGGTCTTCGTCATACCCGAGGAACTCAGTCTCTTTAAGTGATCGCTTCAAACTTTCAATCGGCCCAGTTTTGAACAACTCAAACTGCGCTTTGCCCGATTCAACACCATGTTGCAACATCGCCTCACGAAAGCCATCCCAATCGAATGTAAAGGACTCTTCACTACCGATGGACTCAGTTAATTCTGGGGGAACGCCGTACGTTTGATATAACTCAGCAGCAACGTTTCCGGCAACAATCACCTTACCCTGCTCCTTCATTTCTTCAAATACACTTTGAATCCGTTGCAAGCCTTCATCCAAGGTTGTCAAGAATGTCGCTTCTTCTTGCTTAATCACACTTTGTACACGATCGGCAGTTTCCGCTAGTTCAGGATAGGCAGCTTGCATTTGCTCGATCACATTTGGCACAAGTTGATACAGAAAAGGATCATTCAATCCAAGTTGGTGTCCATCTAGCACAGCTCGACGCAGCAACCTGCGGATAACATATTTTTCTTTGTTCGGCCCAGGATAAACATTTTCATGAATTGCAAATGTGCAGGCTCGTACATGGTCACAGATACGACGCAGGCGGCGACCGGTTTGAGAATCTGGATCGTAGTCGGCTGAGCAAATCTCTCCCGCCGCTTCTACGATAGGTCGTAAACTATCAATGTGGTAATTAGTGTCAACGCCCTGCATGACAGCCGCGATCCGCTCCAACCCCATGCCCGTATCGATATTTTGGCTCGGCAGCGGACGCAGATTTTCGGGGGGATCGCCAACGCGGTTGAATTGAGTGAACACTAAGTTCCAGATTTCAACTTCTTCGCCTTTATCATCCACGTAGAAAATCTCTGAGCACGGACCACACACACCATCAGGACCACTGGAAGGTGCGCCCGCTGGCCAGAAATTGTCATCCTCGCCCATAAAAGTAATACGGCTCGTCGCTAAACCGATTTCTTGTTGCCAAATATTCGCCGCTTCTTGGTCGTCTTGATAAACCGTTACATGCAGCCGACCGGCGTCTAAGCCGAGCCACTGTTCCGCCGTGAGAAACTCCCATGCCCATGTAATTGCTTCTCGTTTGAAATAGTCGCCAAAGCTGAAATTACCCAGCATTTCAAAAAATGTATGGTGATAGGCTGTGCGGCCAACGTTTTCAATGTCTCCGGTACGCAAACATTTCTGACTACTTGTTGCCCGTGTGAATTCTAATTTTACCTTTCCTAAGAAATGATCCTTAAACGGATTCATTCCGGCGGGAGTGAATAAGACCGAGGGATCCCACGTAGGCACTAATACATCGCTCGCACATCGAGTGTGCCCTTTGGACTCATAGAAACTAAGGTACTTTTCACGTATTTCGTCGGTCTTCATTGTGCTACGTTCTGTGGCGTTGCTGTAGGAGTTGTGGGAAACAATAAACAACAGTTGTAGGCTAACATTGCGATCACTTCAATCCACAAATCAATTCCAACTCGCCCAGATGGTTGTCGGTTTTTTGGGTTTCGGTTTACATACAAAAACACGGTGGCGTCGGGGGGATGCCTGGTGAAAGTTTACCCGCTGTAGCCTGAGCGTAGCGCAGACGCTGGCTGGCCCTTTAAAAAAATACCGGTTGGCTTATCAATGCTACCCCATAATTATTTTTGTCTTTTTTATATTTTTATTTTTTCCAGTGACCAAACGTGTCACACCGCTATGCGATAGTTATTTTGTCGCCAAGGGACGGGTCGCCCATAAAGGAGATCACAACCTTAACGGCCAAAGTAGTGAGAACGCTACTTTGCAATTTGAAGCCAAACAAGAAAAAATAGCAAAAGGCTCTTGAATTAGCTGCTCAATGTCGATATAGTGTTCAGATGTTCACTAGGTGGTATTTTGTACACTTCACGGGTTTACGAGCATTTAGCCGGTAATCTTTGGCGGTTTTTCATTTTATTTTGGCAATCAAATGTCAAAAAAAAACTTCAAACCGGTTGAATTGAATTAATTAGTTATCCATAAAGGAAGAGTAAAATGGTTGCAATCCAACAAATAAGCAATAACAATTCTGAAAACCCATCCACAGACAAGTCTGACAAATTGGACAAGGAAGTCACAGGTACAACAATGGAAGATAAATCCATAGATTCCACCGAAGCAACTGAAGCTTCAGCGAAAACAGTTGCTACAGAAACAACTCCGGCAACGCAAGCCAAACCAAAAGCCAAAGCCAAAGCGAAGAAAGCAGCGAAGGCAACCAAGAGTAAATCCAAGGCAGACGCATCTAACGCTAAATTATTTGCTGGCAACACGCATTTAAAAACGACGTTGCAGCAGATTGAAAAACAATTTGGCGAAGGTTCGATTATGCCGCTCGGCAGCTCCAAACGACATAAGATCGAAGGTATCCCTACCGGGAGTCTTTCGCTGGATATGGCGCTCGGTGGCCAAGGTATTCCCCGCGGGCGAATCATCGAAATTTTCGGCCCAGAGTCCAGTGGTAAAACAACAATAGCTTTACATGTTGCTGCTGAAGCACAAAAAGCTGGCGGTATCGCAGCAATGATTGATGCTGAGCACTCCTTTGATCCGAGTTGGGCAAAAAAGCTAGGAATAGAACTCGATACATTGCTTGTGAGCCAACCTAGCCATGGTGAAGAAGCAATGCAGATAACTGAGATGCTCGTGAAATCCAATGCTGTCGACGTCATTATCATTGACTCCGTCGCAGCACTCATTCCCCGCCGCGAACTAGAAGGTGAAATTGGGGATAGCCACGTCGGATTACAAGCCAGACTCATGAGTCAGTCGATGAGAAAATTGACGGGAGCGATTGCGAAGAGCAAAACGGCCGTCATTTTCATCAATCAAATTCGCGAGAAGATTGGAGTGATGTTTGGCAGCCCAGAAACAACTCCCGGCGGCCGGGCCCTGAAGTTCTATTGCTCATCACGAATTGATGTGCGGCGAATTGGCCAGCTCAAAGATGGCGATCTAGTCATCGGACAACGTGTCCGTTGTAAAATCGTCAAAAACAAAGTGGCTCCGCCGTTCCGCATCGCTGAATTTGACATGATGCATACGAATGGTATCAGCTTTGAAGGTGACTTAATTGATATGGGAGTTAAGCATGGTGTGCTAACTCGCGCCGGATCATGGTTCAAATACGGCGATACCTATCTGGGACAAGGCAAAGAGAAGGCCCGCGCGTTTCTTGCTGAGAATAAGGATGTCATCGACGAAATCCAACCGCTCATATTCGCAGCGGCTGGCTACGGGCTCGATGAAGAACTTGAGACGACTCCACCGCCACAGGAAACCGAACCCGATAGTTAAATAATGACAACAATCGCTAATGATCTGCGAAACATAGCTACGACGATCATCACCAATCGGGTTGACGGGCACAGTTTACGTCCGCTCAACCCTGTCGGTTTTTCAGCTGGGCGCTACCTAGCAATCTTCGTTGCTGTCTTTGTCTTATTGCCAGCGGTGGTACCGGATTCTGTCTCTGCACAAACGAATTCAGCTGATCTAGCAGAATTGCTGCAACGCACCGCCCGCACAGTATCGCCGGCAATCATGGCAATCGGACACGTCGACAATGCCGCCAGCTCGCCAGAAAATACCTCGGATAAACAACAACCAATAAATGCATGGACGATTGGCGTCGCCATCAGCGATGATACGTTGATCTGTGCCGCTCATCTATTACCACTCGGCAATAACTGCGAATATGTGCTGTCCGAAACTATTCAAGCAAACGCCATTGATGGCAAAAAAGCAGCTAGTCAGCCACGGTTACATCTAATTGCAATCGAATATGACTATGACATCGCCGTTTTTAAAATCAATGGAGACAAAACCCCTTTCATTCCGATTGCTCCAGCAAAAAAACTGGCAACTGCCGATATAGTCGTGGGATTTGGAAATCGCAGTAACACTTTCGCTCGAACCAACCTAGACATCCGCCTCGGAATTGTATCCGACAGCGAACGCTATCTTTTGCACAAAGGACATTTGGCACCATGGTTAGTGACTGATGCGGCGATCGGCCTGGGCTCGCGGGGCACCATCATTGTAAATCTGAAAGGGCAACTTGTGGGTTTAGCGGGACACGCACTGCCGCCACAGGCGCTCGTTGGAAAAATGGGGTATGCCCGCAGTTGTGAAGCCGTTTTTCGTGATGTGCTTTCGCGACTTAGAAAAGGTACGCCAGTGCAACCTGGAGCAATTGGACTAAATGTTCGCATGACGGACGAAGGATTGCAAGTAACTGAGGTAACGCCGGCGGGGTCTGCGAAAACAGCGGGAATCGAAATTGGCGATGTACTAAAGCGATTTGCTGGGGTTGAATTAACCGATGCGGCAACACTACAGCGGCGACTATTCGGATTGCACGCTGGCGATAGCGTGATGGTTCAGTGGACTCGTTCAGGTGAACCCGCAGAAAAAAAAATCACCTTGGGTGCCCGAGTGCATCGACTTAAGCAAGCAGACTTTTTCCTACATGAACCTGCTGCTAAAAACTAGGTTACCGTCAATAGCCGCAGCGAGGCTACGCCCGCACAGCAGAGGCTTTTGATTCGCGGGAAGGCTCTAGGGTGGCCGAGACGGGTGGTGCGTCTACTATTCGTGCGGAACTCCAACCCAGCCGTTTTCCTCTACCTTAACCGACTGCGGCCCAGCACTTCGTAACTCGGCGTGCCACGTTCCATAATACTGGCATAAACGATCACTTCATCGACCCAAGTTTCGGTTGTCACAATTGTGGTGGAATCGGAGTCGGAGCCCCCTGGATATTTATTGAATATCGCTTGCAATGGCTCAGCCTGTTCTGCGGTCGAGCGTATCCTCGCTAACGTTAAATGCGGATGGAATTGGCGAGTTTCACCGTGATAGCCAATATGCCGTGTTTCCTCGTCAACTCTTTCCTGCAACTGACGCAGTGCCGTGACTCCAGATTGTACTCCCATCCAGACCGTCCGCGGCCGACTCCGCTCCGGAAAAGCATCTAGCCCACCGCATTCAATCATGAAACTCAACATTCCCTGAGCCGCTCGACCCACAGCCTTGCAAATCTCCGGCGTATATTCAATCTGCACTTCACCAAGAAACTTCAAAGCGATATGCATACTCGGCGTCTGCACACATTTTGCGCCAATCTCCGTTTCGTCTATCTGCCGCATCATTCGTTGAGCGACTTTCGTTGTGTCACTCGACACATTGACCGCTACAAAAGTTCGCATAGGTTTCACAGGACAGCCCCACTTAATTTTTTCTTACGGACCGCATTACACTAATGTCATCATGCAACGGAACTCTTCCAATCGATTATCCAAGTCCGAGCGTTCAATCTGCATCATGCGATCCAAACCAAAAGCTTCGACGTTATAGCTTGCCACCAACGTCCCATAGACTAGTGCCTTTTTGATGCTATCGAGATCCGTTGCATCTAGCGAAGCTAGATAGCCCATCATCCCGCCAGCAAAACTATCACCGGCACCCGTCGGGTCCACAACGTCCGCGGTTGGGTATGCTGGTAAAACATAACAATCCAAGCACTCCGGGCAATCATCACTTGAGAAGAACATCGCTCCATGTTCTCCCTTTTTGATCACACAAAATCGGAGACCGTACTCCAGCACTTTACGCCCTGCCACGACTAGATTCTCGGCGCCCGTCAAAAGTTTCGCTTCGCTATCGTTTAGCACTAACCCATCGATCTGTTGCAACAACTCAAGTAGCGACTCGCGATGATCGGTAATCCAAATATCCATCGTATCGGCCACGACCAATTTTGGTTCGCGCATCTGAGACAGCACCCGCAGTTGAATCTCTGGCATACCGTTGGCTAAAAACACAAACGGCGTGGTTTTATAAGATTCAGGCAATTCAGGATTAAAGGACCCAAAAACATTCAGATTCAATTCCAACGTCTCGCGATCATTCATGTTCGGCAAGTATTTACCACTCCAAGAAAACGTCTTTTCGCCAGCCACAACTTCCAATCCCGTGGTATCAATGTTTCGACTCCGGAACATCTCTGTGTTTTCTTGTGGCCAGTCTTCGCCCACGACTCCCACAAGATTTACAGGAGTAAAATAGCTTGCGGCATAAGAAAAGAACGTTGCCGAACCGCCCAAAACATTTTCTCGAGATGCTGTCGGGGTTTCCACACTGTCAAAGGCAATCGTACCCACAACCAACAATTTCATATTACTACCCTATGTTTGTCTATACATTGACGTCTTTTGGCTACCGAGTTGTTTAGCGTAGCACGTGCACTGATTAGCGACACCCCTACAGACTAGGGTTTGGTTGATTCACGATTGTCATTTCGAGAATCCTAGGCTGCTCGAGAATTGGAGCGACCTGTATGTTGGTGTTTGAGGCGTGCCAGCTTTTTCCGCATCTTACGAAGTTGTTTGCGAGACATCTTTGTCAAATCATAGCCGCTCCAAAAAGCATCTTCGTCAAAATCATCTCCCTCAGCCCCCCCTTGAACGGATGACGCAAACGCTGGTGTACTCCTCGACTCACGAGCAGCTTCCAATGCATCTGCATATTCACCTGCATCCGCATAATCACCTGGATCAATCTCGGAGTCGCTCGCCATCGCTAGCGACTCAGCATACTCCGCTTCCATCTCTTGCTCTAACTCATCTTCATATCCTGCATGCGGATTCTCTTCTTCTTGCTCATCATATTCCACATACTCGTCCTGCACTTCTTCGACTTCTTCATCCTCTTCTAGTGCATCCGACTCATACTCCTCAAAATCCACGTCCTCTGCAACCGCTTCGTCCACTTCATCAAAATCGTCCCAGTCCTCTGCCTCTGCCTCCGACTCAGCATCGAGTTCTTCGTTTGCAGTTATGTCTTGTTCTTCAAAATCATCTTCATCCTTAACCACGGCATCTTCGTCCGCTGCAACCATTGCGGCACCGGTAATATTATTGGCAGCGGCACCAAATTCATGATCGTGGGCCGAACTAATCATCGCAGCTTGCCGCCCTCCTTGTGCCGACAAGTATACGGTACGAGCGTAGATCCAAACGACTGTCGTCATCAACAGGTTCGCTCCCAGCAAACTCACTGACTGCCCTTCAGCCGAAGTCAGATAACTCGCTCCTAGCACCGATTCCAAGCGAGAACAAACAACCATGCCATAGCCCATGGCGGTGAGTACGAACAACGCAAAGCTACCCATATTACTGCTCAATTCAAAGAACAATCTTATTCCGACGTAGGTCGCCACGACACCTACAATCATCATCCACCACAATGCTGCTTGGTTCCAAGGTGCAGCAGTCGCAACTCGATCCACCACACTCTGTAATAGTCGATGGGCACCAGTCGCTTGTTCAAAACTCAAGACTGCAGCTATGGCCGCAACCCACAGCCATATTTTGTAACGTCCTTTATAGTCGTCAGCTTTAAAGCGTCTAATTAAATACACCTGGATACTGCCAATACATAACAACAGTAACAATACGCTAGAAACCCAACTTGCCAACGTCCCTGGACCATTCAGGGCAAACAATTCCAGCGGCCAAGAGTTGGACTCTATAGACGCCTGCCTTGCACCAAGCTGTAGTAAATAAATAACCCCAACGCCTACCAATAACATAGCGACATAAGCCCAGCGACTCAGCGGTATCAAATCGGTGAGACGTGGTTGATTGCTCAACAACGCTTGCTCGGAATACATACGGACATTCGACGCAGACCTAGCGGGGATTGGTTTCTTGCGGACAGTTGGTTTTTTGGTTTTTTCAGCAGTCATCAAGCTCTGGATATCCGTCTCATTGAGCAACATTCATTAAAGCGCAAGGGCTACTCTATTTTTCGGCATTTTCAGGTTTGGTTTTGACCTTATTAACGACTATTACTTACCATTCTCAGCCCCTTTGCTATAACATTGGCTACTTCTCATGTCGTAAAACGGTGTCACTGATTGTGAAGCGGATAATTATCGGGTATCCTCCTATTTAAAAGCCCCTTGGCTTTCCGTTACCATTAATAGCAGTTACGGTTTAAAACAACTATTTATGAATTTGGGATACCTCCCAATTCATACTCTAACGTTTGTTAAATAAGTATTTATTCATCAGGAAAATAACCATGGCATATGAACTTCCCGAACTCCCATACGCATACGATGCGTTAGAACCACACATCGATAGCCGCACAATGGAAATCCATCATTCCAAGCACCATGCGGGTTACGTCAGCAAAGTGAACGCTGCGTTAGATGGTAGCGAATGTGGCGACCAATCTGTCGAAGATCTAATATCGAATCTCGCTGGTGTCAGTGAGGATATCCGCGGCGCTGTGCGAAACAACGGCGGCGGCCATGCGAATCACTCGTTGTTCTGGTCGATCATGTCTGCCACTGGCGGCGGTGAACCAACGGGTGATCTAGCCGCTGCAATCAATGCAGCATGTGGAAGTTTTGATGCTTTTAAAGAAGCGTTTGGCACTGAGGCCGCGACTCGATTCGGTAGCGGTTGGGCTTGGCTCAGTGTCGATAACGGGCAACTCACCGTCGAAAGCACGCCAAATCAAGATTCACCGCTGATGGAAGGACGCACCCCTATTTTAGGACTCGACGTCTGGGAACACGCCTACTACTTGAATTATCAAAATCGACGGCCCGATTATATTGCAGCGTTCTTTAATGTTGTAAATTGGGATGCTGTGGCCGAGCGCTATACAGCAGCTACAAGCTAGATTTTTCTAGCACGTTATGCACATTTTCGAACTCCATTGCACTTTTACGAGCTGCAATGGAGTTTTTTCTTTGGAATTTAACGTTCGTCAAGAAATAATCTAAAAGCGGCATTGACCCATTTTTACGGTAATTGATAACATTTGCGAGTCGTGAATAAAATGCTCCGCTAACATTATTCACTATCGACATGTAAAAGTTAAAAAACCGTTTCGCTAAGGACGCGCAAAGTCATGATTATCGCCCCCAAACAATGGTCGCCATTGGTCTGCATCATTCTTGCCTCAATCATTCTCTCTGCCGGATGTAAAACAACGAGTTGGACAAGCCTACCAGGCATGAGCTATTTTGCCAAAGATGAAGCCCCCGCTGCATCGTACTATGGATCCAACGGTCAACCCACCAATGACTACGGGTCTCGAGCACCTGCGACAGCTAACCAAACACCATCCGGTGAGGATTATTATCACCGACAATATGATTCGACCAACCAAGGCACGAGCGATTATTTAGGAAACCAACCACAAACTGGGCCACAGTATAACTCGGCAGCCACGGAACAACCAATCTATGACGGTCAACGTCAGCAGTACCAACCTTACCAAGCTCCGCAGCAACAACCCCAACAATATCAAGCTTACCAAGCACCGCAACAACAGCCTCAGCAATATCAACCATACCAAGCTCCGCAGCAACAACCCCAACAAACACAGACCCAGCAATATCAACCATATCAGCCATATCAGACGCCGCAACAACAACCGCCGGCCCAAGAATACCAACCGTATCAACCCCCGCAGCAACCTCTCGCAAATCCTACTGCTCCAGGTGCTGCATCACTGCAACAAAACCCAGCTCAATACAATCAAGGTTTCTATGACCCCAATGCTGCACTGACGACTCCAACAGCGGCTGCCGCAGTGACCCCACCCGCAACACCACAGGGAAATGATGCCTACATTCTGTCTCCCAATGCTGGCACCAATACCAATGCAACTACCGGTGCAGCCGCCTACACTGCTGAATTGCCAAATCAATCACCTCAATTTGACGAAACCTACAACCCGGTTGCACCGACGCCACCCGTACAACCAACCGCCGCGCCGTACCGCCCAGGCAGCACTGGTGATGCAAACAGTTATTATGCACCTGTAGCGCCAACCACACCTAGCACTAATGGTGGCGGCAGCTACAATGGTCGATAAATCCATTGCAGTAAGTCCTCCTGCTTCAGAGGACTACTACACATACATTGCTAACGTTCGTTGCCTAGCTAACGCAGGGTTCATAACAAATGCCGGACGACACGCAGCAACCACTTGATACTCCAGATTCTGTAGATGATCCGGCATCTTCTACGACGTCAGTCCCCAAACGTACGGGCCAACGCATCTCTGCATGTTTGTTCGCGTTAGTCGCAATTCCCTTGTTTATTCAATGGTGCCCCAGCGAAATTGCGTTATGGAAACAGGCGTCCGCACGTATTGCTTGGAATAACGGTGATCAGGAAACTGCTCTTAAACTCACCGCGGAAGCAACCAACTGGGATCCTCACAGTACGCCTATTAAATTAGATCAAGCCCGTTGGCATGACAAAATGGGCAAGTATCAAGCGGCTATCGACTTGTATATCAGCCTACTCCCCGCTAAGGACGACCCCTCGGCGGCAGCACTCGATACGGAATCGATTACCCTGCGGATGACGCTTTGCGACGTACTCAACCGCCAGGCAATTGCCACTCGTGCAGCTCGTGACGCGTTGGAACTACCCGAGGTAGCGGTACCGTCGGAGCCATCAATGCAAGCAACTCAAGTCTGGCAACAATGGCAAATCATCGACCGTTGGTATCAGGTGGATGATCGCCTTGCAAGTCTTCCTATGCTGACGGCGGCAACCTACTATAACAACCGTGCTTACCAGATCGCAATTTCTGGGGAGCATATCACTGAGGCGTTACAAGACATCAACCGTTGTCTCGATCTGCTAGGTGGCGATCCCATGTGCCTGTTTGCCCAACCGATGTCACATGTTCAAGGCGCCTACCAAAGCTATCAAGCCCAAGAGACGTCGACTGCGTTAGAACGATTGGATACCGCTATTTCATTTCTCGCTCAACACCACGCCATTATGCCGGAGGTCGAACCGGGTGTGCAGTGGGAGGACAGTCAAGCTCAAATAATGGCGCAGCGGAGCATCGATTTCCGTAAGATGTATGGACAGGTATTATTATTTCGTGCTCAGTTATTACGCCATGCGAACGAACAGGGCGATGCGGAAGTAGATTCACGCCGAGCGGTGAAGTTAGGCGCAGTGCCGGATGCATTTCAGCCAGAGATATTCTCAAGCACCATTTTGATTACCCCTGAGACTGCAAATTTTGTTGGCATGGCACTCGACACGCGGGGGCTACTGCATCTTCTCAATAACCAACCGCAGTTGGCACAAGAAGATTTAAACCAAGCGGTGAAATTGGTGTCACAATACCTCAATCAGACTGAGGCTAGTGTTAAAATAGAAAAAGGTAATTCGCCTTCGCCAATGGATCTCGATAAGTACTTAATATCCGTCAAACGACAACTTGCGATCGTCGTCTATCACCGTTCATTAGTGCTAATGGGGCTCAATAAAACAGAGGCAGCTCAACGAGATTTGCAGCGAGTGCGGAAGCTTGGTTTCGAGCCATCACCCATGTTGTTTTGAGCGGCAATAATTATCACGATTATTGCAAGTTGCTCGGCGAGATGAGCCTTAGGGGGGCTTGCCTGAAATAAATAATCCTGTATCTTTTTAGGTATCTTAACTGTACTCATTTTTGAGTTAGCTACTTAGGTAGTTGTAAGTTAGGCCCTGTAGCTCAACTGGTTAGAGTACCGGACTGTCGATCCGGTGGTTGCGGGTTCGAATCCCGTCGGGGTCGCTGAAGCCGTTTATGCGTTAAAACATAAACGGCTTTTTTGCTGCACTATAGTAATCCCTCCGTCACGGTGGAAATCCACAGGCGTACCGGAATTCCCAATGCGTATCGCACCGCAATGCTGCAAGTATTATAATATTGCCCATCATGCATTCATCCAAAAACCGAGGCCCTTGGTACGTCATCGTCGTGCTACTGTTGCTGTTTGTAGTATTGCCAGCTGCGACTGCACTCAATGAATTTCGTCATGCCGGAAAGCTGCAAGCCACAGCGAGCTTTTTCTTTGATCTGTTCATCCTGCATTTCTTTGTCGTCTGCGCGGTCGCCTATTTCTTTTATGTTGGAGCAACACTTGGCAGCTTCCTCAACGTCGCCGCTTACCGATTGCCCCACCAGCAAACCCTCCTCGGATCATCCGCCTGTCCAGGTTGCGACACACGAATCAAAATGTATCACAATCAACCCATCTTCGGCTGGATCTGGCTCGGTGGGCGCTGTCACAACTGCAAAATGAAGATCTCCATTCGCTATCTCGTTATCGAGTGCCTTGCCGCAGTTGCTATCGGCTCGATCGCATTCGTTGAAATATTCTGTGATGGCATCAACCTCATCGAAAAACCGCGTCTGCATTTACTTGTCTTTGAAGGTATGATGATCGACCCACCCTGGATGCTGCTAGGCTACTTTCTCGTCCACACCTGCTTGCTCACCATTCTCATGACCGCTGCCTTGATTCGATTTCAAAAAGATGCTGTTCCTCGCGGGCTATATCTCTGCGGAATTGTTGCTGCCACAGTGCTTACCATTCTCTGGCCAATTTCCATTGCCTTTGACATCCAAGGAAACGCTAGTGCACTCAATCCCACAATCATCAACAACCTATCCTCAGCGGTCGTCGGAGCCTTGGTCGGGCTGATTGCTGGGTGCTTGTTCGTGCCGACCATGATAACGCAGAAATCCACCGCTCCCTGGTCCCACAACTATGCTTTCATCCTCATCGGCTTCGTTCTCGGCTGGCAAAGCATATTGCTCGTTGCCTTGCTCTGTAGTTTGTCCCACCTGAACATTCGCCTATTCAAACAGCGACTGACGCCCGAGCATTGTCTGTGGCTAGCCACCACCGTGGCCATCATTGCCAATCGACACTGGACTGAACTAATTAGCGGGTAATAGCAGAATCCAAGGGGCAATTGGCGAAAAACCGGTTCAATGCTAAAATCAAGCGCTGACCAACGAAATATAATTAAGCATCATCGAGAAAAGCACAGCCCTATGAAGATCGCAGTTATCCCTGGTGACGGAACCGGTCCTGAAGTAACCAACGAAGCGATTAAAGTACTCGCAGCAGTTGCCGAAAAAGATTCGTTCGATTATGAACTCACCTATTTTGATTTTGGCGGAGAACGTTACCTCAAAACAGGTGAAACGTTACCTGAGGGTGCCAGCGAAGAATTGCAACAATTCGATTCAATCTATCTGGGAGCAATCGGTCATCCAGACGTTCAACCTGGGATCCTCGAAAAAGGGCTCTTGCTAAACCTCCGATTTCAACTCGACCAATACGTTAACCTACGACCCATTACGCTTTATCCCGGAGTCGAAACTCCCTTGGCCGGCAAAGGCCCTGAGGATATCGATTTTGTGGTTATTCGAGAAAACACCGAAGACATGTACTGTGGTGTAGGCGGATTTTTTAAGAAGGGTACAGCAGATGAAGTTGCCACTCAAACTGCCATCTACACTCGCAAAGGTTGTGAACGAATCATTCGCTATGCGTTTGAATACACCCAAAAACGAAACAACCCAAAAGGCAAACGACTAACGCTTGTCGCAAAAACCAATGTCTTAACCTATGGACATGACCTAATCTGGCGTACATTCCAAGACGTTGCCAAGGACTATCCTGATGTCGAGCAAGACTACAACCATGTCGACGCTTGCTGTATGTGGATGGTCAAGAACCCGGAATATTATGATGTCATCGTCACCACCAATATGTTCGGCGATATCATCACCGATTTGGGTGCCATGATCCAAGGCGGCATGGGCGTCGCTGCTGGTGGTAACATCAATCCAGATCCTGGCGGGACGAGTATGTTCGAATGCATGGGTGGCAGCGCTCCAAAATACACGGGGCAAAACGTTATCAATCCGATAGCCGCAATAGCTGCGATGTCCATGCTGCTTGACGAAAGCGGACACACTGAATCTGCCATGCGTATTACCGCTGCTATTAAAACCGTAACCGGAACCAAAATGGAATCACAAGCCGCCGGACGCATGGGCTATTCGACGAGCGAAGTTGGCGATCTCGTCTGTGAAAACCTCTAAGCTGTGTGCCGCGATCAACTGTTCAGAAACGGCGCCCACGCAGCGAACTTGTCGTTCGCTTGGTTAATCGACAGAGCGGCAAATCCTTCGGGTTTGTGAGGTTTGTTGAGTAGTTTCATATGGGCTTGCTTAGGTGTACGCCCACCTTTACTCGTGTTGCAGCGAACGCAACTACAGACAATATTCTCCCAACTCGTCCCACCACCTTGACTGCGAGGAATCACGTGATCGAGGCTCATTTTACTCAGCGGAATATGCTTGCCGCAGTATTGGCACTGTTGGTTATCACGAGCGTACAAGTTGCTGCGATTAAAACGTAACGTCGACTTTGGCACTTGATTAAACTCCGTTAGTCGCACAATACGAGGCACTTCAATGAGCTGTCGCGGCGCGCGAATCCAATCCGTACGAGGAACATCGCCGAGCCCGTGTTCTTGCTCGTCTTCATGACGTAATTGACTAAGTGCTTGCCAATTAGAAAAACTATAGTTGTAGAATGACCCGTCTTCGGTATCAATCACTTCTGCCACATCACGATAAAGCAAAATAAATGATTGACGAGCAGTGATCACTTGCATCGCCATATAAAAACGATTCAACAAGAGAACCTGTGCGTTGAGACCTTGCCTGTCAGACGCAATCATGCGTCATCTTCCTTTCCGCTGTGATTAAAACCGAGGTGGTCGGAATACTAATCTTTCGCAAGTAAGCAGTTCATTCTACCGACTCGTTATAGCCGAGGCAAACAAATCTAACACAATTCACAACCCCCGCTAATGACCGTCGCAAAAAAACTATACCCAATGTTGTTGCATTTTATAGGGTCAACATATTACGATAGAAGAGTAATGAGAAACAGAGGCGACACGGATGCTCGCTAACCACTCCTTATCAAATATCTGCTTCTTCATAGATTCTCTTTCGAGGACAACCAACGGATGATTCATTACGCGTGTGATCGCTGCAAACGACCAATCAACCCTAAAACCGACCTGCGGTATGTGGTGCGATTAGAAACACAGGCCATGATGGACTTGCCTGACTTTCAAGATTCTGAAGATGAACGAGATCACCTTTTGGAGATCGAAGAACTGCTGGATGAACTAGGCGAGATCGAAGCCAGCAACTGTAGCGATGACTATAAAAAACTTCGCTATGACCTCTGCTCAAACTGCCACGAAGAATTCATCAAAAACCCAATCAGCGGTGATCGATCCAACCGCGTCGGATTCAGCCAAAACTGAAAACGAGCGCTGCTCTCACCATTTTTTGGTCGGGCAACTCACCCGATGAATGACCGGGATGCCTCAACAAAAAAGCCCTTAGCATTTCCCGCTAATGAATGCTAAGAGCTCTAAGCTCGATCGTGATTCTAGCAACAATTGCTAAACCAATGGCTCTTTTTGCTCAGTGATAACTGGGGTCGTCAATGATAATTCAGCATTGAGCACAGTAAATTCTTCTTGGCCTTCTGGAACATTTTCATCAAGGAAAATAGCTTCCACTGGGCATTCCGGAACACATGCTTCACAGTCGATGCACTCTTCTGGGTGGATATAAAGCATTTGCTCGCCTTCGTAAAAACATTCTACGGGGCAAACGACAACACAGTCTGTGTACTTACAGCCAAAACAGGCTTGGCAAACAACATGCGTCATGAGGGTAGTCCTCCTAACAAGTGCCCTAACGGGCGATATACGGCAAAAAAAAATATACGGCTAGAAAATCAATCGACCAAAAACAGCGAGAATTTGAAGAAATAACTTTCTAAGTCGCAGTTTAATCGAAAAACATATCGCTGCACTAGCACGAAGACACTATCTTTTGATGAAAAACTGTATTTTTTCAGGGGTAGTTTCCCGTTACCATCAGCTCCAGCATCGTAACCGACACTCCCCTTGCTCAATATAAAGCGGTGAAATACTAACTAAAGCGAGTCAAGAGACGTGATTAATATTGCCTCATTTCGCTTTGATTTCTAGAATTTCAGAGTTAAATAGCAATGACAAGATCATAAACCTGTCAGGGCCTACCAAATCACTTACTTCCACTGCAACTCACGCATTTAATTAAATCAACCCGAGGTCTATTTACGTGGCTCTTTCCGAATTTGATCGCGACCTGCTCACGCGCTGCTTAGCGCGGTCCGCTGGCGCCTGGGAAGAATTCGTCGATCGTTATATCGGTCTGACATACCACACGATTCGCCAAACCGCTCAATCAAGATCCTCGCAAATATCCAGCCACGACGAAGAAGACTACGCTGCGGAAGTCTTCCTGCAAATTATCCAAAACGACTATGCCGTGCTACGACGGTTCCGTGGTAAGAGTTCCCTCGCCACCTATCTGTCGATCATCATCCGTCGCATCGTCGTCCGTGAATTTGTAAAAAAGAGGCATCCACGAATTCCAGATTCCAATTCTTCCAATGCCAACGGGGAAGCAGAAAACGGAGAGGGAGAGCAGAGTAAAGTTTATGCTTTCAAAATCCCACTCGACCAAACCGCCCCCCTACAAGATCAACAACCGTTACCAGAAGAGCAAGCGGCGGATCGCGAAGCGGTCGCTAACATTTTAAATCAGCTTGTTGGAAAAGAACGCAAGGTCGTTGAAATGTATCACCTCGAAGGCCGCTCGTATAGTGAAATCAGTCGCATTACGGGGTTACCCGAAAACAGTATCGGTCCGACACTAAGTCGAGCTCGATCTCGCTTGCGATAACGGTAAAGTCGTTTCATGATCGATTTTCAAATCCAAAACTCATCACCGGAATGTTATTCTTCTCAGCATAAATTTGCGCCGGGTGAAGTATTCTATTCGGTGTTGCTCACTGCAGGCGGCGACGTCATTCGACACGACTTTTGTCAAGATGCTTGGGAAGGACCGCCGGAGGGCACAATCGGATGGTGGAAATCTACCATGCCCGACGACGAACAAAACAAACTAAACTTGGCACCCAACGAAGTCATGCTGCAATACTTCGAGCAATTGCACGCCAGCCCTGAGTCACAAGACATGGCTTATGTACTGTCACTACTGATGGTCCGCAAACGTATCATGCGACTTAATGGTTCAGAAGAAGACGAACAGGGCAACGAGTTGATGATCTTGTCCGAACCTAAAAGTGAAAAAGAATACAAGGTACCCGTGACTCAACCATCCCTTGAGCAAGTCGAATCGTTACAGCAACAGCTGACCGCGATGCTCTATAAGGATGCGGCTTGAATCCTGTGAAATACTCGCCCTACAATCCGAACGCGCGAATTTTTATCGCTGCCTTACTAACGAGTTTCATGCTGATCACCGGTTGCCCTACTTGGAATAACTACGTCCAGCAACACGCCGGGTTGCCACCGGTTGCCTTCACAGGCCGCCCGACACTGGAAACGATCATGGCAACGGTAAACACCAGTCAGTCGATTCAACAATTGCAAACACAAAATGCCAAAGTTTCCATCCCCGGCGCTCCTTCACTCAAAGCAAACGTCGTCATCGACCGCCCACGGAATTTTCGGTTGACAGCTAGTTTGTTTGATTTCACTCGCACTGAGGTCGATTTTGGCAGCAACCAAGAACTGACTTGGTTATGGATACGCGAACAACCAGACCCAGCCGTTTACTTTGTGCGTCATGATCAACTGGCCTCAACGGCAGCAAAGTACTATATGCCAATCGATCTAAACTGGATTACAGAAGCTATGGGGCTTGTATATATCGACCCGTCCGAACACCACGAAGGTCCTTTTGACTTGGGCCAAGGCAAATATGAAATTCGCAGTCGTATCCAATCGCCTCTGGGTGACCTGAATCGACGTTTAATCATTGACGACCGCTTTGGTTGGGTTCTCGAACAACATCTGACGCTAGACAATGGTAAATCACTAGCATCCGTCAAAGCCAGCAAACACAGTTTCTATCCACAGCACGGAGTTTCGTTGCCGCACCGCATTAAAATTCAACTGTTTCCCGGTCAACAAAATCAAATTGCATTTCAAATCGATGTGCCACGTTATCAAATCAACTCGAACATGGGCAATGCCTCACAGCTATGGACTATGCCAAAGTACGATGGCTATGAGCAAATCGATTTATCCACGATGCCAGCTCCGCAGACCAGTTATTATTATCCTCTCGACCAAGTGCAACCTGCGCCCGGCAACATCCCGCGATATCAAACGCAAATCGCTTCTCCTCGCTTTCGCGGTGACAATTTCAACCGTTAATGCCCGCCCCTCTAGTGCGGTAGAGTCGCCCTCAACGTGTTTCGATTCTGGTATCATGAATTCTAGGAATATTTGTCTTTTAAAAAGTAATTAATATGTCCCTGCACAAACTTATCGTCGCCTTTATCATTTTCACAAGCTGCGACCCTGCCCTCCAGGCAGAAAACTGGTCATCTTGGCGGGGCCCCAATGGCAACGGGGCTACCTCGGAAAAGGGATTTCCAACAACTTGGTCCACATCCGAAAACGTCGCCTGGCGAATCGACTTGCCAGCTCCTGGAAACTCAACTCCCGTTACTTGGCAAGACAATGTCCTGCTAACCCAAGCGACTGCTGAAGGCACGAAACGTCATTTAACCTGCTACGATCTCAATTCTGGTAAGCAACGATGGCAATACACTGCGGCGATTGAGCAGGTGGAGAAAACACATAAGACCAATCCGCACGCAGCTGGGTCACCGGTCACTGACGGAAAACATATCGTCGTTTCTTTTGGCTCAGCAGGCATCCACTGTGTCGACATGAAAGGGAACTTAAAGTGGCAGGCGGACATGGGACGGCTGGAGCATATCTGGGGTACTTCTGCGAGCCCAGTGATTTTTGAAGATCTCGTGATTGTTAATTGCGGTCCGGGAGTCCGCGCATTTTGGATCGCGTTGGATATTCAAACAGGCGAGGAAGTCTGGAAAACCGAGTCGAAGAACTTTGTGTCCACCAAACCTGAAGAGTTTCGGGGATCCTGGAGCACGCCTGTTGTTTATGGTGGTGGCGCTGATGCGGTGATGTTCATCAGCATGCCCTTGAAATTCTATGCCTTGAAGCCCCGCACTGGTGATATCCTCTGGACCTGCGACGGCCCAGGCATGCTGGCCTACACTTCGCCACTGGTCAATCGTGATGTGGCAGTGACGATGAGCGGCTATGGCGGTCCCTCGCTTGCCATCAAACGAGGTGGGCAAGGTGACGTTACTGCATCTCACCGCTTATGGCATAAAACAGAACCTGCCGAAAACCCGCAACGGATTGGATCTGGGTTGATCATCGGTGATTACATCTACATTGTGAACGAGCCGGGAATCGCGTGGTGTTTGGATCTAAAAACCGGTGCGCGATTGTGGCAACAAAGGTTGGGAGATTCAAAGTGTTGGAGCTCGCTCTGCTTGGTCGAAGGAAAGATCTTTGTTGTTAATGACAAAGGTACGACATTTGTTATCGACCCGAATCCTAAACAATGCAATATCATCCAAGAAAACAAACTAGCAGAACTCACTCGCGGCTCACTCGCATTCGCCAACGGTCGTATCCTGATCCGCACTTACAAAAGTTTGTATTGCATCGAGTCAAAATAGGGCAGGCAGAGGGCAACAGCGGTAGTTACACATATATTAGCTGTTGACCTTATCAATGCCCTACATTAGAGTGCAAATATGTCACAGACACTGCTATTACCCCTGAATCTACTAAGCCTGCTCATTGCACGGCCCCGCGGGTGATTGGACCAACGACAATTTACGTTACAACGATTCACCCGAGGCCAAACACCTCGGGTTATTTTTTTGCCTTAACAAAACACTCCTTTTTTCCAATTCACAGCGACATTCAATCATGACTAGCACTCGACAAATCACAATCTTTGATACTACGTTACGCGACGGGGAACAGTCACCAGGCTGTAGCATGAACCTCAGCGAAAAGCTTGAGTTAGCACAAGCGCTAGTAGATATGGGGGTCGACATTATCGAAGCTGGCTTTCCAATCGCCTCGCCTGGTGACTTTGAAGCGGTTAGTGAGATAGCGCGTACGATGCATGGAGCGACTATTTGTGGACTTGCTAGATGTAACGACAAGGATATTGATCGAGCATGGGAGGCGTTGAAACATGCGGAGAAGAGTCGGATTCATGTCTTCTTAGCGACGAGTGCAATTCACCGCGAGTTTAAGTTAAAAATGACTCGAGAAGAGATCATCCGCCGCGCCGTCGATGGAGTGCGCCGTGCTGTCGAGTATTGTGATGATGTTGAATTCTCGCCCGAAGATGCTGCACGTACAGAACACGATTTCTTGTGTGAGGTCGTCGAAGCGGCAATTGAAGCCGGAGCAACGACTGTGAATATTCCGGATACAGTCGGCTATGCTACGCCAGACCAAATGGGAGCGACGATCAAGATGCTGTCTAATCGAGTGCCAAATATTGACAAAGCCGTGATCAGTGTTCATTGCCATAACGATTTAGGTTTAGCGGTCGCCAATAGTCTAGCGGCGATCGAGAATGGTGCTGGGCAGATTGAATGTACCATCAACGGAATCGGCGAGCGTGCCGGGAATTGCTCGCTCGAAGAAGTCGTCATGGCACTGAAGACCCGTGCCGATGTCTACAACTGTGAAACGAATATAAACACCCCTCGTTTAGTACCGTTGAGCCGACTGCTATCATCCATTACGGGATTGCAAGTCCAACGTAATAAAGCAATCGTGGGACGTAATGCTTTTGCACATGAAGCTGGAATTCATCAGGACGGAATGTTGAAAGAACGTACGACGTATGAAATCATGCGGCCCGAGGACGTGGGCTTAACCAAAACAGATTTAGTGCTGGGGAAACACTCAGGGAGAGCGGCCTTGGGGGATCGGGCGCGAGAGTTAGGTTATCATTTGTCGGGCGAACAATTGCAGGAAGTGTTTGTTGAGTTTAAAAAACTAGCGGATAAGAAAAAAGACATGTATGACGGTGATATTCACGCGCTGATACAACAAGAGATCTTAGGTGAAGTAGAAAACACCTGGCAATTGGTTAGGTTTCAAGTCCGTTCTGCGTCAGGTGAAACGCCTTGTTGCGAGATTACGTTGAGTAAAGATGGTGAGGAGTTCACGCAAGAGGTTACTGATGGCGATGGTCCCGTGGATGCTGCATTTTGGGCCGTTGAAAAAATTACCGGGCTCGAGATAACATGTAAAAATTACCGCGTGCGGAGTGCCACGCTAGGCCGAGATGCAATTGGTGAAGTGCTCGTGGAAATTGAACATAACGACAAAAGTTACCGCGGTCGAGGTGCTTCCACCGACACGGTAGAATCAACCATTCACGCTATCCTCGACGCCGTCAACCGCATCGTCGCACAACGCACCGCCTAACACAAACCCGTGGCCAAAAAATGAACCGGCGGTTTGTTACTCCTTAGTCCCACCCGCTGAAGCACTGCTTGCACTGCAATGGGTTAGCTTCCTTGCTAACTCGCAGCCCTGAGGGCGATTCTTTTTGGTTAGATTGAATTTTACCCAGATTGCCCGCCACCACATGACGTTGCCTCAAAATCCCCATAAATGGTAAATTACCCGCTGAAATAATCCAGCACGTAAGCCGCTCTGAGGTTCAACAGTTCTTTGTCACCAGTCACATCAAAGCGACATTATCGACACGATATTGACGGGCTCCGCGCGGTTGCTGTGCTAAGCGTCCTGCTGTTCCACCTCGACCTCGGGTTTTCCGGTGGATACGTTGGCGTCGATATATTTTTTGTCATTTCTGGCTATTTGATAACAGGGCTAATTCTTAAAGCCCAATCCGAAGATCGCTTTAGCTTAATGCAATTCTGGGGACGTCGTATTCGGCGTCTCGTTCCTGCTGTAACGGTAATGCTGCTTGTCGTTTTGTTACTCGGATTCGCATATTTACTGCCGAGAGATTTAGACAAACTTGGGGAAGCATCGATTGCTCAGCTCTTGCTCGTTTCGAATATCTATTTCGCGAACTCTTTCGACTATTTTGCCGGTCCAGCAGAACTACGACCACTGCTGCACACTTGGTCATTGGCAGTTGAAGAGCAATTCTATCTACTGTTTCCGCTCTTATTAGTCCTCTGCCGTCGATTCACAAGACGCAAATTAGCAATCACATTTGGACTATTGGCGATCGCCTCATTTATCTTAAGCATTTGGTGTCTGGACAAATATCCAACAGCAGCATTCTTCATTCTGCCCACCCGCGCTTGGGAATTACTCCTCGGCGCCTTGCTTGTACTCGTGCCAGTCGGAGTACACAGCGGTTGTCAGAAAACGACACGGTACCAATTTCGAAACGAATTGATTTCCACGCTGGCAGCGATTGCGCTGGTCATCACGTTTTTTTGGTATGACAAATCAACACCGTTCCCTGGACCAACGGCGCTATTGCCATGTATCGCCACAGCCCTGCTCATTTACTTTAATACCCGTCACACAAGCCATCTATTATCGGCCGACGCTGACGCGAATCCAGCCAGGGGCACTACCGCAATTGGAAGTCTACTCAGCCTAAACCCACTCACGTACATCGGTCGCATTTCCTACTCGCTTTATTTGTGGCACTGGCCAATCATTGTATTTTTAAAGTATGAGAATGGTCTGCAGCTTTCAACACAGCTAACAGTCATTGCATTGGGGGCCAGTTTTCTGGCGGCAGCAGTGTCGTATCATTGGATTGAAACTCCATTTCGCCAGGGCCACATTTTGAAAAACCAGCGGCGGTTGATCCTCGGGACATCGTTCGCTTCGATGTTGCTTTTAGGGGCATCGATTATCTATAGCGAGACTGGGGGCTTAGCAAATCGTTGGCCAGTCGACGTTCAACTGCTGCTCAAAACAACAAACTATCGCCTGTCAAGGCAGTACTCGACCCATGCGCACAGTGCGGCTCAAGAAGACAAACTACCGTCGATTGGCGTTAAATCATCGACAACTCAGCCAGCTACCTTTCTACTCTGGGGTGACAGTCACGCGTCTTCAATCGCCGAGACTTGCAATCGTTTAGCCAATGAATACGGTGTATCTGGCTATGTTGCCACGCACGCTAATACCATTCCCATCCTCGGCGTCCATCGTCCTCGTCATTTTGAATCCATTGCGTGGAACAATGATGTACTGGACTTTATGAAGCGTCATCAGATCAAACATGTTTTGTTAGCGAGTCGTTGGGCTGGCAACATTGAAGTACATACGAGCGGCTTAACGAGCTTCTTGATTACAGATGATGCTCGAGCACCTCGGACACCGGCTACGGCTCAGCGTGCGTTACAGCGGAATCTGAAAACGACTGTTGCCAGTCTTGAGAAAATGGGAGTTCAAGTGTGGGTCTTACAGCAAGTGCCACTGCAGACGCGCAACCCTATTCATGCGTTGGTAGAGGCGATAAAAACGGGGTCAACCGAAATTCCGCGTGGGGTTGCGTTGAGTGAACATCGAGAGCGGCAAAAGAACGTGAACCGCATTTTGAGTTCCATTCACTCTGAAAATTATCATCTACTAGACCCCACTGATTATTTTTATAATGGTTCGGAAAACGCTAATATCGGAATTATTGGTGAACGCAACGTGTCGTATTATCGAGATTTGCATCACGTTACGTTTGCGGGAAGTGAGGCGATATTGCGTCCCTTATTAGATAGGATGTTTCAGACAATGGCACCGCCCAATTCTCGCATAGACATCGCCATTGAACCGGTAAGCGACCTGCGTTAATTGCCCTGAGGGTAATTCGGCGACATGCAAGCACTACTTGCCGAGAATAACTAAGATTGCTACACTTTGAAACAGTCAGAAGACGCACCTCAGGGCGGTTAGCTCAGTTGGCTAGAGCGCCACGTTGACATCGTGGAGGTCGCTGGTTCAAGTCCAGTACCGCCCATTAACCTAAACCCTTACGAACCTTAGACTTAAGGTACCTTCCTCATCTGGGAAGCGCGACAACCATTACTTACAGCCTACTTACAGGCTGCAGGAGTTGACGCATGTCTCAAGCAGTACCGCAGTCGGGCAAGGAAATTGCCTTGGGCAGGGGCAATGACATGGAGTTCCTTGCACCCCCTTTCAGAGTACAGAGTTCAGAGAAGCAGAGTTGCAGAGGTCGAGGATAACTACGGAACTAATCCACCCTCCGGACCAATCGAAACCCGAAGAGGTTGACGTAACGGCTATCAGCGGCGGACCCCAAGCGGACCGCGCAACGAGTGAAACGCGTGTTGCCGCCCCACGACCCACCCCGTAAAACACGGTAAGAGCCGGACGTCGGGCCCGTTGGATCCTTTGCGGGAGACTGCTTGTAGTAATCGTCATGGAAGTAATCGTGGCACCATTCGAATACATTGCCGTGCATGTCGTATAAACCAAACGCGTTGGGCTTTTTTAGTCCAACTTGATGAGCGTACTTCTCACCAATCTTTAATGCGTTTCCATCATACCAAGCGTATTGCCCGAGTACGGCATCATTATCGCCAAAGCTCCACGTTGTCTTGGTTCCTGCCCGGCAGGTATATTCCCATTCAGCTTCTGTGGGTAATCGATACGCCTTGTTTTCTTTCTCGCTAAGTTTTTTGCAATACGAAACGGCATCATCCCAGCTTACGTATGTTGCTGGGTAGTCCGCACCTTTTTTGACATAGTCTTCGCCCTTCCACGGCTCGGTGCCCATCAAGGCCTTCCAC
>Ga0208879_1001064_pt1 | contig 26723 bp, 19 predicted proteins | sample Knorr_S15_td_Bot_FD_185605 | JGI IMG/M metagenome (GOLD analysis project Ga0208879, IMG submission 185605) | Marine microbial communities from Southern Atlantic Ocean transect - Knorr_S15_td_Bottom_ad_5009_LV_A (SPAdes) (version 2) | ecosystem: Environmental > Aquatic > Marine > Oceanic | place...
TTCATCCATACAACCGTAAACAAAAGGTATACATGATCCATCATTAACATTTGATAATTGGATATAATTAAAGGCACTCTCGTCTGTACATCCTAAAACAATCTCTTCACATGGGTCATTCAAGTCGTCTATAGAAACTTGGTTTACATTTGCTGTTGCATCAAAGTTAAAAGCATAAGGATCCATACAACCATATGCTGCGTAAATACACGAGTTATCGTCATACTCAACCATTGGGTCATAATTCATTGCTAAAGTATCGGTACAACCCATATCATTCCCACAATCGACTATTTGATAATTCGCGGTTTCGATGATGATGATGTCATTATTCGAGTACGAAATTTCATCGATAAGAATATCGTAAAGAACATTAGAGTTTATTAGTTGAAAGCTAACAACTGTAAAAGGCTGTACTCCGTCTACTTCTGGCGTAGCAGTATCATCCCCCCAAACGGCAAGTGTACCATCAAAAACATCCATTTGAACAGAACCCACTAGCATTCCATCGCTTGAAATTGCAATGATATAAGCCTCATCGTTCGTAATCGGTAAAGATTCCATTGCCGATTCCATAAAACCTACAATCATATTGCTTCCCGTATTCCCGGTAAATTGCTCAGGAATATCACAGGGAGTTATATACAAACAGGTACCATCATCCATGGTAGCGAAGGTTTCGAAGTTAATTGCCAAAACATCCATACAACCGTTGTAATAACAGGAGCCATCTTCAATACTTGCATTGTCCATAAAGTTAGAAGCTTCTAGCTCCATACACCCGTAAACAATTAAGACGTTACACATATTGGGGTTGGTATTTGCTAGGGGATTGTATTCCATATAATCTGCATCCATACAACCATTAACAAGCTCAATACAGGAGCCATCGTCTGTATTTGCCGCATTGTTAAAATTGAATGCAGTTAGATCTATACAACCGTATACTTTCTCTATACAAGAACCATCATTTAAATTTGCATTAACGTTGTAATTAAACGCATTTACATCATCACAACCAAATACAATGGAAATACACGAACCATCATCAATTTGAGCTGAGGGGTTAAAATTAAGGGAGAAAATTTCTGTACACCCTACCAACATAGCAGTTACACAGGAACCGTCGTTGGTATTGGCTTCTGGATTGTATTCCTCATAATTACTATTTGTACAACCAAAAACTGTTTCTATACATGAGCCATCATCTATTGTAGCCTCAAAATTATAATTATAAGCCTCTGCATCTACACAGCCATAAACTACAAAAGTAGTACAGGAGGCATCGTTTATATTGGCTAAAGGATTATACTCCATGTACAAATCGTTCATACATCCCCAAATTGCTGGATTTAAACAAGTGCCGTTATCTGAATTTGCAGTAACCGAAAATTCTAGATAATTTGAATCTGTACATCCATAAATAATATAAGTGGCACAGGAGCCATCATCTAAATTAGCAAGCTCATTAAATTCGATATAATTAGAGTTTGTACAGCCTAGTACAATTAAAGTTACACAAGATCCATCATCTGTATTTGCTGCAGGACTATATTCCGAATAGCTAATATCGGTACATCCATTAACAACTAAAGTTTCGCAAGAACCATCGTAAACTGTGGCTTCAGGATTATATTCTAGAAAACTATCGATGGTACAACCGTGAATTTCGCCAATGGTTACACAAGATCCATCATCTGCAGTAGCTAAAGGATTGTACTCCTCGTAACTTTGGTTGGTACAGCCGAAAATTGAACCTTCATCGCTACAAGTAGGAGTAAAAGACAAGCTTGTACCTAATATTTGTATTCCATTAACCTCAAAAATTATTACTGGAGCGTAAGAAACATCATACATCACTCCTTCAGACTTAGCCTTCAATACAACAGGATCTAAAGCCATTAAACCGTCCTGATACGAATTTGCGGCATCGTTTCCCCAGACAGCTAGGGTTTGTTGCGCTCCACTCCATTCAATTGCACCTACACAAATCCATTCGTTCTCTAAATACATAAATGCACCTAGGCTATCACCATTAGCCAATACGTCGTTAATTAACGCTTCTTGGTTAAGCATAATAATCATGTTAGACCCAGTATTGGAGTAGGTGAAATCTAATTCGCAAACCTGAGAAAAGCAGGAAATGGAAAACAGAAATATACAAAGCTTGGATAAAGCTTTTAAGTGAGGGGAGAAATATTTCATTGAAATCGAGGGTTTCCTCAAATTTATAAAATCTTTTTCATATATAAAAACTTATATGTTAAGTAATTACGAAATATACTTTCCCGTTATCATTACTGGATGCATAAAAATTATTGTAGTCCTTTTTGCTTGCCTGCTTGTCGGCAGATAGGATCAAAAAGAACCAATTGAAAATCATGAGCAGCATTGAAATGGAGTGCTGCGAATAAAAAATCACGTCTTCATTTTCTTTGCTCTATTTGTACGAAAACAAAAACAAACCAGCACTTTTAAATTCAAAGCCCTAAAATGATAGCTTTTGTGTTTGCTTTGTGAGGTTTTAGGTACGGAAGCGGATTAGCTGAAAAAAAGTATAAAACAAAAAAAGAGCTGCAAAAGCAGCTCTTTTTAGAATTATTGAGTGAGAATGATTAGTCAACCATTATCTTCTCAACAGATCCATCATTGTACATGTACAATAAGATTTCACCGTTAAATTGTTCAGTTGGATTAACTTCCTGACCTAACATGTTTACAACTCTTACAAGAGTACGAACATCGTTCGGGTGGTTTTGAACATCCATTTCAATAGCCCAAGCTGGAACTGTTGGAGATAGAACTCTGTAGTCGTCAGCGTTAATAGCATGGCTAAAGATAAAGTCAGATTTACCATTAGTAGCGTCTTTAACACGCACTTGGTAACCTTGACCTGGCTCCATCATACCTAAACCATCGAATAAGAAGTCTGGCCAGTAGAATAAACCTTCGTTGTTCTTAACAATATTAATATTGTCTTGAACAGCTTCTTCTGTACCAAATTGAGCTACAAATTGAGCTACAACTGGAGACTCGTGGTGTAAGTAGTAAGCTATTGTATTCCATCCAGTACCTAAATCAATTACGATTGGGTCTCTGTGGTAGTCTAATGAATCAGTGATTAAACCTTCTAATGCAACATGTGCAGCATCGTTAGCGTCATAATCAGCTTGCATATTAGAAATAGTTAAAGCTAATAAGTCATCAGAAGTAGCAATTGTTTCAGCTAAGAAAGCATCAGAAGCAGCGATTGTAGCAGCTAATAAAGCATCAGAAGCATCAATTGTAGCAGCTAATAAAGCGTCAGAAGCAGCAATTGTTTCAGCTAATAAAGCATCAGAAGCATCAATTGTATTGTTTAAGAACAATAAATCAGCAGCTTCATCAGCAGCAAATGCAACAGCAGCAGAATCTAAAGTGTTAGTAATAGAGTCATTTAAGAATGCTTCATTTGCATTATACGCAGCATCCCATGCAGCATCATTTGCATCGTAACGAGCTTGCATATCAGAAATAGTATCTGCTAACTCTACAGCATCTCTAGCTTCATCCATATCAATCCATTCCATAACATCAGCTAAGTTGTCGATAACGTGAGCTTCAACATCAAGGTAACCTTCGTCAAATAATACGTTAGCATTATCGAAGTCAGAACCTACAATACCATCATTTTCATTGGCAGCATCAACAGCACCAAAGTTATAATCAATAGATAAAATGTTACCATTTTGATCTACATTATACTCTGTCATTCCATTTAATGACCAGTCACAAATAGTAGCATCGTTTTGCGTAGCAAAAGCATCGTAGTTATTTGCCATTGGGTCAGTACAACCTTCTAATTGAGATTGACAAACAGAAACATCGTGGAATATTGCAGCAGAACCTGAAGCAGTAGTCATTCCAGTGTTTAAGTCTACTGTATAGTTTTCAACAAATACATCACCGAAGTTGTTTGCATTATCGTGAACAGCGTCAGCGTCAACATCTGCACCAGCGTAGTTTACAAAGTTTGCATCCATACAACCAACAGAAATCATAGTAGCACAAGAACCATCATCAACTGTAGCCATTGGATCGAATTCCATGTAGTTAGAGCTTACACAACCCATATCAGCAGGAGCACCTAAAATAACAGAGTTTACTGTTACATAAGTTCCTTCTTGGTAAGATCCGTCATAAGCAGGCGTAGCATAAGTAACAGTCGCGTTATAAACTACACCACCTCTAGATACTAACCATTTAAGATCTTCATTTGGTTCAAAACCATTGTTAATCATATTATCAGCACCAAATACAGCCAAACCTAATTGGTCACCATCCCATACTCCAGAACCAGCATTTGCTAATCCAGAAATAGCAGAGTATCCTAAGAAGTCATTATTTAAACGACCAGTTTCGTAAACAGCAGCAATAATATCACCAGCTTCAACATTCGATTGATCTGTGTTCCATAAACCAGCATTGTTTACTGGGAATAAAACAGACATGTTATTTGAAGTTACAATGATAGAAGTGTTTTCTGCATCAGAAACAGGAGTAAAGTTTACACCAACAATGATACAAGCACCTTCTTCACCTTCTGCAATGTTCAAGTTAGCAGAAGCATCGTAGTTAGATGCAGCAGGGTTAGTACATCCTAAAATGATTTCAGTAGCACAACCACCATTATCAACTTCAGCAGCAGCATCAAATTCGAAGTAACCAGCATCAGTACATCCTAAAAGACCTTCACAAGAACCAGCGTCAGTAGCAGATGCATCAAAGTTATCATAAGCGTCATCTTGACAACCTACAACTTCAAATTCATCACAAACACCATCTAAATCAGCATCATTTAAACATACACCATCACAGTCATAACCTGCATCTGGGTAAGTACATGATCCATCATCATCTGTTGCAGCTCCATCGAAATTACAAGCTGAACCATCTGTACAACCAGCAACTTCAAACTCATCACATACACCATCTGCATCAGCATCGTTCAAACATACACCGTCACAGTCATAACCTGCATCTGGGTAAGTACATGATCCATCATCAGAATAATCTACATCAGAATACATAAACATTCCGTTACAAGCACTAGCATCAGTACAACCTGCACCACCCGCTAAAACTGCATCAGTAATATTTACAATACCGTTCGTAACATATCCTGTAAACTGAGGAATCTCAGCAATATAGACTACATTACCATTATGTAAAATTGCGAATTGAGGAGCAGCACCTGATGCTAAACCATCTGCGGCAGGAGTAGATGAGTCATCTCCCCAAAGGGCAAGACCAAAAAATCCTGTTGAAATTGTTTCAAGACCAACACATGATAGTGTTCCGTCTCCGTTTAAATCATAAAATGCTCCGATTTGACCGCCTTCAAACTGGTCAAACTTAGAAGCATTAACACCAACTGTCATGTTAGCACCTGTATTCGCAGGGGCAGTAAACATATCAGCTGTTACATCTTGCGCAGAAGCCATAAAGCTTGTTGCAAAACATCCTAAAAGAAATAAAGATAACTTCTTCATATTGGGGGGGTTTAGTTAAAAATTAGTTACACTTAATAATTGTCGTTCCAAACATAGCGAAAATTTATAGATAAAACCAAAGCAAATCACTTTTTTACAAGAAATATAACTTTGCTTAAGGGTATATGATACTGAAAACCACCAACCTATTGAGTTTTCTATATATACAATCATATAGGTAGAATTACCTACAATGGTTTTGTTTTGTACTAAATCCGATATTTTAGCTTATATTTAAAGGTGAACTAAGAACTGAAATAGTGTGATTGTGTCGGATTTCAGAATTAGGCCTCCAGTAAGCGACATAAATACAAGGTAAAAAACATACAAAATGATCCTATTCATAGATAGTGCTAATTTAATGCAAATCAAAGAGTTAAGCTCCATAGGAATAACATCAGGAGTAACTACCAACCCCAGTATAATGGCAAAAGAAGGCATTGTTGGAGAGCAAAACTGGCTGCAGCACTATATTAATATATGCAATAGTACAGAAGGACCCGTATCGGCAGAGGTTATCGCCATAGACTATGAAGGCATGCTTAAAGAGGCTTACCATCTAGCGGCACTGCACCCAAACATAGTTGTAAAAATCCCTATGACTAAAGAAGGGCTACGTGTAATACGTCAATTAAACTCGGAGGGCATCCAAACGAATTGCACATTAATCTTTACAGCCACACAAGCATTACTCGCAGCAAAAGTAGGTGCGACTTATGTATCTCCTTTTATTGGACGCTTGGATGATACGGGTGAAGATGGACTTGAAATCCTCCAAAGCATTCGAACGATATTTGATAATTACGATTATAAAACAAAAATTCTCGCTGCATCAATCCGCAACCAAGAACACATTATTAAGTGTGCCGAAATAGGAGCTGATGTAATCACTGCCCCCTACTCTATTTTAATCAAGCTAATCGAACATCCATTAACAACAAAAGGACTGGCAACCTTTTTAGCCGATCATGCAAGGTTGAATCGGTAAGTGGTAATTGTTAAGATAAAAACACCCAACATAAAAATAATTAAAATACTATTTTTTTTCTCAAAAATGGTCTATCATCGACGGGAAAGCTGCAGGTCTCATTTGAGATATTAACCCCGCTTAATTATTTTTAACTTAGGTTTACATAATTAGTAAAACAAGGAATTGAAAACTGAATTAATGTTAAAACGAATCTATAACGATAATCCAAATCAAAAAGAAATTGAGGCCGTTGTAAACTGTCTGCGAAATGGTGGGGTTATAATATACCCAACAGACACTATTTATGCATTAGGATGCGACATCAACAATAAAAAGGCATTAGAGAGAGTGGCTAAAATTAAAGGCATAAAACTAAAGGATGCTAACTTCTCTTTTATCTGCTTTGACTTAAGTCATTTATCTGAATTTGCAAAACAAGTAAGCACGCACACTTATAAATTACTAAAACGAGTTTTCCCAGGTCCTTATACCATCATCTTAAATGCTACGGATAAGATTCCCAAAATCTTTAGCAATAAAAAGAAAACGGTAGGTATTCGTATTCCCGACAATAATATAGCGCGCGAAATAGTTAAAGAATTAGGCAGCCCAATCGTATCCACTTCAATTCACGACGAAGATGATATCATAGAATACTCCACCGACCCAGAATTGATTTTCGAGAAATACAGTAACCAAGTTGACTTAGTTATCGATGGTGGTTATGGATTAAACACTGCTTCTACAATAATTGATTGCACAGATGATGAAGAATACATGATAATAAGAGAAGGGAAAGGAGAACTTGATTTGATATACTAGTGGCTAATGATCAATTCTTAATGACTGATCATTAATCATTATGAGTTAGCTCATCATGAATTTTCAGCACTTGTTCTAAAACCGAACATTTATCATCGTTTAGGATACGATAATCGGAGAGTACTCTTTTTCTTTCGTCGGACCATTGCTTGTCCATTCGAGCTAGAACATCTTCAGAGCTCACTTTATCTCGATTCATCACCCTACTTAAGCGCAAATGTTGTGGAGCTTCAATAAGTATTACTTTATCTAAACCAATATTGGCATTACTTTCAAAAAGTATGGCGGCTTCTTTAATTATATAAGGACTCGTTTGTTGAGTAGCCCACAGATCAAAATCTTTTTTCAAAGCTGGATGAACTAGAGCATTCAATTTCTCTAATTCTTTTTTATCAGAAAACACTATCGAAGCTATATAAGATCTATTTAAGCGTCCGTTAATATAAGACTCATCTCCAAATAGATTTATAATGGACGATTGCAGATCAATATCATTTACCATTAATGCTTTTGCTCTATTATCCGATATATAAATCGCAATACCGAGTTGAGCAAAAATTTCTGCCACAGTAGTTTTACCACTACCAATTCCACCTGTTAAACCAACCTTAAGCATTATTTCTTTCTAACATATTCAATTGTGGAAGGGTAAAACCTCACTCGCCTTACCACAGATGGATTATTCTCTGAATCTAAAAACACGTTTAACACCGAGCTTTTAGTCATAGCAACCTCCTTATAATCACAATAGACTTCAAAATCGGATGCCTTTACTTTATCTACATCTTGCATTGCTACCCAATAAGACAGCTCAACCTTATTCGGCTTAATGATCAACACTTCTCCCGCAGGAACGTTCTTCAATTTTATAGGGATGATGGTGTTAATTTGAGTAAATCGTGCAACATCTTGTCTCACGTCAATCTCAAAATCTCTAACAGATAGTAGATGGTGAGGTAAATTCACCCGAAGCTTCACATCAATATTTTCAATAATATCATCGCGAGTTAACACCTCAGTAGAAATAGACGTAAGTGTGTCTAAGATATGAGCGGGTCCAAAAACTTCAATTAGACTAGGCGTAACCTTAAAGGGACCGTACTCCACATAAGACTCTCTGTAGGTAAGCTCCAAAGGAACTTTAACTTCTACTGATTTTTTCGTCTTATTACTAAACTTTAAAAATAAGGTGTCGGGATTAATTTCCACAATCGAGAAACCACTTAATTCAGTAGCAATAAATGACTTACCTGTTTCTGACAACCAAAAGTAAGTAGAACCCGAATTCTGCTTTTGCAGTTTAGAAACATCAATTTGTAATATTCTGTGAGAAATAGATTCCTTCAAAAAATTAAAACCAAATCCATCAACCTTTACTTTTAGCGATGAAATTGGATCATCTTTTAAATACTTATCAATTGGCTGATTCACAAACTCTACAGGATAATCTATATAATAGGTATATTCCTTTGAGAATTTTATCAAAAACCAAAACAAGGTAGACAGCAAAAAGCAAATCGCAATAACACTGCGTTCGCTTCCCGACTTAAAGAATTCTACTATTTTCAGAAATATACTTTTCAGCATTTTTAAATCTCTTTGAGGGTAAATATACCTTATTTGTTTTCAGCTTGCAAAACACAAAAAAAGCGAACTCTAAGAGTTCGCTTTTGATCTATTATACTAGCAAGTAATTAAACTTTAGCTATGGAAGATTTATTGATTTTAAACTTTGAAGATCCGCCATCAGCTTGAATCAATAAAGTGTCATCATTTACTTCTAATACTTTAGCATGAATACCACCAACGGTAATCACCTTGTCGCCTTTTGCTATTTCAGAGCGAAATTTAGCTTCTTTTTTTTGCTTTTTTACTTGTGGACGAATCATAAAGAAATACATAATCACCACAATTAAAATAAGTGGCATAAAATCCATAATCCCTCCTCCCGAAGTAATTTGTAATAATACTGTCAACATCTATTCTTCTTTTAAGTTTACTTGTCCTTTAACCGTCAATACTTTTTGGCTAGGCACCATATTGGTGATTAAAGTAACGCGTTTGTTTTGTTTTCCTTTTTTTCCTTTACTATTGAACTTCACGTCAATTACACCACTTTCTCCTGGAGCAACAGGTTCTCTTGGCCATACCGGAACGGTGCAACCACATGATCCTTTTGCACTTGTAATGATTAATGGATCAGAACCAGTATTCGTGAATTTAAAAGCATATTCAACAGATTCACCTTGGGTAATTTCTCCGAAGTTCCAATCCACCTCTTCAAACTCCATTTGAGCATCCGTTTGAGCATCTACTTGATCTAAACTCACTTCAGTACGTTTTTTTTGCTTCGAAGCATCAATCTTCGACGAAGCATCTTCGTTACAGGCAGCAAAGCCGATACTTAAGATGGCTATTAAAACAATGTTTTTCATGGTAACACTTTTTGATTTGAGGCAAATGTAAACTTTTAGTAGAATTATTCTACTAAGCCTCTTCCTAACTTTTTCAACAAGCCCTCTTCCTTAAAACGAACGGCAAGCTTATCGATTATACCATTAATAAATATTTTACTTTTTTGACTTGAGTAGTCTTTAGAAAGCTCAATATATTCGTTTAAAGTTACTTTCACCGGAATCGTTTCAAAATTCAACAATTCGCAAATTGCCATTTGCATTAACAACTGATCCATATCCGAAATACGATCCTCATCCCAGTTGCTTGCTGTTTCCACCACATACTTTTTGTATGCATCAGAATTTGCAAGCGTTCTCTTTAATAAGTTATGCGCAAAATCCTTATCGTCTTCATCCTTAAATATTGGCAATAATCTGCTGTATTCATCACTATCGGACTTAAAAGACTTTAAGGTCTTCACTACTGCTAAATTAGAAACCTGAAAGTCATCTAACCAATAAATACTCTTTTCTTCTAAAAACGAATGAAGGCCATTATTTGGCGCAATAAACTCCATAAACAAGGCGGATACAAACTTGCGATCTTCTAGAAATGACGAATGCTCATCTGCCATATAGCTTTTATATATTTCAGACTCTTGAACTTGTCTCAAGAGCTTCCCTAGAAGCTCTGGGTTCTCACCCCAGTAAATCTCCTCAGACTCTACCTTCTCTTTAAGCGCTAAATTATCGACTAATAAACAAAGCGTTTTATTGTCAATAAATTTTGTGTTTGGATTTAAATCGTCCTGTGTAGGGAGCAATTTAGTTTTACCCATTTCTATTTTTTGCTCGGCTAGGGATTTCAGGTTAACTAGCACTAACAATAAGTGTATATACAAAGCATGCGCCTTATTCATACTCTTATCCAATTCGCGTTCGCACCTCATTAAATCATCACTCTGGGAGTGAAAGAAAGCGTAAAGAATTTGAAGAACTTTAATGCGGATATGTCTTCTACTGAGCATAGATTTGGGTTTGAATGAACTTGAAAAAATGGGAAGCCCCAAGGAGCTTCTCATCAAATATAAGATAATCTTATTTTGCTAAGGCTTTTACTACTCTAGCTTGAGCAATTTGTCTTGCCGCCTCGTGCGAAGTGATTCCTTCTAATTCAGATTTCTTTAAGATCTCTAAAGTTGTATTGTAAATCTCTTTTGTTTTCGCCATAGCTTCCTCTCTGTTATATCCTTGTAATTCAGAATACACATTTATTAGTCCACCTGCGTTTATTAAGAAGTCAGGAGCGTAAATCATTCCCTTATCCATCACCATCTGACCATGCTTCACCTCGTCGGCTAACTGATTATTTGCTGCACCAGCAATAATCTCACAGTTTAAACGACTTAATGTATCATCGTTTACAGAAGCACCTAAAGCACAGGGAGCGTAAATATCCATATCTACATCATACACAGCATCACCTTCAACAATAGTAGCACCATACTTAGCAGCAACCATCTCTAAGCGCTCTTTACTGATGTCATTAATGGTAACAATCGCACCTTCTTCAGTTAAATGTTTAACCAAATTGATACCTACGTTACCAATTCCTTGAACCGTAATTTTCTTTCCTTTCAAGTCATCAGAACCCCACTTGTACATAGCAGAGGCTTTCATTCCCATATACACACCATAAGCTGTTACTGGAGAAGGGTCTCCAGAACCACCCATAGACTCGGGGATACCGGTAACATGTTTTGTTTCCTCGTGCACCATTTCCATATCGTGCGTTGTCATACCCACATCTTCAGCAGTAATATAATTCCCAGCTAATGTTTCAACGAATTTACCAAAACGACGCATTAAAGCATCTGTTTTTTGCGTTTTAGCATCGCCAAAGATCACTGCTTTACCACCACCTAAATTTAATCCAGATATGGAAGCTTTAAAAGTCATACCACGCGACAAACGCAACACATCATTCAATGCTTCTAATTCATTATTGTAATCCCACATGCGAGTACCACCTAAAGCGGGACCCAATGCTGTACTATGTATAGCTATAATGGCTTTTAAACCTGTTTCCTCATCCTGACAAAAAACAATCTGCTCATGCCCCATTTCGCTCATCTGACGAATTACTGGGTTTTCAGCAGATTGAGTATCCTGTACGTCGGTTACCTTAATCATAAATGTTTATTTTTATTGCGGCTGACTTTTTTCGATGCAGAAGTAAGATTATATTATCTTAGAACTGTACTTTTGAAGACAGAATTAATACTCTAAAATTCGGTGCAAAACTACTCTTTTTTTAGCGAAAAAAAAACTGAACCTCTCTTATGATAGCACTTAAACATCTCAACAAATATTTCTGGAAATACAGATACAGATTTATTTTAGGGTTGATTTTCATCTTCATCTCCAATATTTTCGGACTATACCCTCCTATTTACATTGGCGAAGTATTTAATATAATTAGCGATGCTCTCAGCGAAAGTTCATCACCTGACCTTTCGATACAAGGCGTAATTAAAAACCAATTAGCGTATTACGCCTTTTTGGTTTTGTTGTTTGCTATTTGTAAGGGTTTGTTTATGTTTTTTATGCGGCAAACCATTATAGTGATGTCGAGAATGATTGAATACGATCTGAAAAATGAAATCTATAATCACTATCAAAAACTGAGTATTTCTTTCTACAAAAGAAATAAGACTGGTGATTTGATGAATCGAATAAGCGATGATGTGAGTAAAGTTAGAATGTATATGGGACCTGCCATCCTTTACACCACTAATTTAATTATCAGTATTTCGCTTATTATTCCACAAATGGTAAGCATCAGCCCTAAACTAACGCTTTATGCTCTGAGTCCTCTACCCTTTTTGGTAATTGCCATTTATAAGGTAAGTAGTATAATGAACAAAAAGAGTGAAATTGTTCAAAGGCAACTCTCAAAACTTTCGAGCATCAGTCAAGAAACATTTTCTGGAATACGTGTAATTAAGTCGTATGTTCAAGAAGATTTTGCGCAGAATCAGTTCATGGAAGCTGCGGAAGATTATAAGAATAAAAATTTAGCACTCGTAAAAGTAAACGCGCTTTTCTTTCCTTTAATGGTTTTACTTATTGGATTAAGTACTTTATTTACCATATACATTGGGGGTTTAGAAGCCATTACCGGAAATATTCAAGTAGGTGATATAGCGACCTTTGTTATCTACGTAAACATGCTTACTTGGCCAGTTGCATCTTTAGGTTGGGTTACATCTCTGGTTCAAAGAGCGGCGGCCTCGCAAGAGCGCATCAACGAATTCTTAAACGAAAAACCGGAAATTGAAAACCCAACTACGCAGCGTAGTCAGATTAGTCAGATTAGTGGAGACATTCAATTTAACAAGGTTTCGTTTACCTATCCAGACACAGGCATCAAAGCTTTAAACAACATTTCATTCACCTTAAAACAAGGTGACACTCTGGGTATTATTGGCAAAATTGGATCAGGAAAAAGCACACTAGCCGAATTACTTTGTCGTATTAACGATCCGGATTCAGGAGAGATTAGTATTGGCAATACGAATATTAAAACTTCCAACTTATATGATTTAAGGAGAGCTATTGGATATGTTCCTCAAGAATCTTTCCTATTCTCCGATACCATTTATAACAATATAGCTTTCGGAACTCAGGATTGCCAAGCAGATGCGGTTACTGAAGCAGCCAAAGCCGCTGGAATCTATCATAACATATTGGAGTTTAAAGAACAATTTAATACTGTAATAGGCGAAAGAGGAATTACTTTATCGGGCGGACAAAAGCAAAGGCTCTCTATTGCACGTGCTTTAATCAGAAACCCAAAAGTTATGCTGTTCGATGATTGCTTATCAGCTGTCGACACAGAAACTGAAGAACTGATCCTTCAAAATATAAAAGCTCAAAGCGAAAATAAATCCTGCATAATCATCTCGCACAGAGCGTCTTCATTAAAACACGCTCATCAAATTATTGTATTAGACAAAGGTGAAATCATTGAACAAGGAAGCCATCAAGAACTAATGTCCATTGATGGAGAATACGCACGAATCTACCGGAAACAATTGGTTGAGGCTCAATAATAAACTAGCTTTTCATGTTTTTCCTTTTATTTCAGAATTATTTTCACAAGATTTGAGGGATTGAAAAAAGAACGGATTAAGAAACATGGACGAACAGGATAATAAATCACAAGAAATCTTCTCTAAAATTTTGAGAGCTGGAAGAAGAACTTACTTTTTTGACGTAAAATCTACACGAGCAGATGATTATTATTTAACAATAACAGAAAGTAAAAAGCACACCAATAACGATGGTTCTGCTTATTACAAAAAACACAAAATCTATCTCTACAAAGAAGACTTCCATCGATTTAAAGATATTTTTGATGAGGTAACGAAATTCATCCTTGATGAAAAAGGTGAAGAAGTTATTTCTGATTTTAAAGGAAAAGATGACGTATCTACCGACTCATCACCTGAAAAACTCACAGAGGACGTTTCTAAGTTCACCAATATAGAATTCGAAGACATATAAGCTTCAGGTTATTTAAAACGCTTAGCCATCACGAATTGGTGGCTTTTTTTTAATTAATTATAGTTGAAGATTAAATTTAAAGATTGCGCCACGTTTACCGTTTACCGTTTACCGTTTACCGTTTACCGTTTACCGTTTACCGTTTACCGTTTACCGTTTACCGTTTACCGTTTACCGTTTACCGTTTACCGTTTACCGTTAAAAATAAAAAAGGCCACCTTTCGGCAGCCTTTAATTTTATACAAAGTTGATAAACTAGAACTTCATTGTCAATTTACCGGAAACCATTGTACCCATAAAGCCAAATTGGTTTACTTCCCAAGGGTAATCGAAACGACCTCCTAAATTAGTTAACATATCTCCCTTAGTTTCAATCTTATCAGGATATACATTAAATAAGTTATTTACAGCTAGATTTAATGTAATTCTTTCAGTTGCCTGATAATTAATATTTAAATCCGTGATTACTTTAGCCGCAAATGTCTGGTCATAATCTTCATCTTCGGTTGGAAGTGGTGCTCCATCAGGTCCGAAAGGCGCACCATTTAAGCCGTTATCTTGATGCTTCCAGGTAACCTCTCCAAAGCGAGTATTATTCAGCGCAAATGTCCAATCGTTTAAACGATACGTAATTCCCAACATTTCTTTATCTGCTGGACGCGAAGATTCAATTCTAGATTGCTCCTTTCGATCAAAAATCGCAACACCACTAATAGAGTCTGCGTGTGAAGTAATCGTAGTATTATTAATGTTTAAGGCCAATCGAACACCTAATTTACCAGGACCGAAATCGATTCCAGTATAAGAAGCAACTAAATCAATACCTTCAGTTTCTGTATTAATAGCATTCGTAAAGAACTTGATACTCGTCACATTATAATCGCTTAGAATCCCATATAACACTGAAGTCGTATCGCCAGTTGTCATACTACTTGAGTACACAATTCTATCATCTACTTTGACATTGTAAACATCAGCAGAGAACTCTACTCCTGGCATTGGTTTTGCGGCTATACCAAAAGTATAATTCATAGAATTTTCTTCCTTTAACTTAGCCACTCCTAAAGAGCGAATTACAGGACTAGCATTATTGAAAGTACCTTGATTTGAGACAGAACCACCCGAAACAAGTGTTTGGATGTTACTCATATAAATTTGGTGTAAAGATGGAGCTCTAAATCCTGTAGATGCTGAAGCTCTAAAAGAAACTTTATCATCCATTAATTTATAGCGACCGCTAACTTTCCAAGTAAAACTCTCACCAAAATCAGAGTAATTTTCCATACGTGCGGCACCACCAATCAAGAAATCCTCAGTAACATCATAACTTAAATCGGTATAAAAACCAACATTATAACGACTCACATCAACAGCATTTTGCGGCTGAACACCTGGAAATGATTGAACACCAGCCCCGAAATAGGAAGCTTCTTCACCTGCATTGGCAACAAAATTCTCAACTCTGAATTCTGAACCAATACCAATAGAGAGGTTACCATAGGATTTCCCCATATCGAAATTGGTTACCGAATGGTTAAACTCATAACCACCTGCATTGAATTCTGTTGGACTTGCTGCACCCAAATCTAAATTTTGAGAGCTTCCAATTGTATAATCAACACTATTGGAACCAAAAGTAGAACTTAAATCGTAGTTCCAATCACTGGCCATACCTCTAACACCCACAGCCATTGTTTTATCGAAAATCATAGTTTCGAAAGTTGGTTGAAAACCTTCATAAACTTTTGTAGAATCGTGAAAAATATTGTGTTCATCTGGAATCCAATATGGAGCTCTGTATAAAGCATAAGAGGTCCCCTTACGGAAAGTCAAGCCCCCAAAAGAATACAATTCCATATTATCATCTAAATCATACGAGAAATTATAGAAAGTCTCATTCGAAGTCATATTAGGCATACCCACGTGCATTCCTAAATCTGGATGACTTGTAAAGAACGGGTCATCAGCAGTAGTTAAACCCACTAGATCCACAAATAAAGTATCATGGTGAGGTGTTCCTGCTCTATTGGTTTCTTGTTGATCGCGATAAGCTGCCGTTAAATTCAAGAAACCTTTTTCTCCAATTTTTGCTCCAGTATTCACATCGTAACCGATAAAGAAACCATCACCTTCAGAGGTAATCCCCGAAGAGATATTCACTTCAGTATACTCGTAATCATCTTTAAGGATAATGTTAATCACCCCCGCAATGGCATCAGAACCATATTGAGCAGAAGCTCCATCACGAAGCACTTCTATACGTTCGATAGCAGCTGTTGGAATACTTTTCATATCCACCCCAACTTCACCTTTACCAGGTGTATCGTTAATGTATACTAAAGAACTCGGATTTTTACGTTTCCCATTAATTAAGACCAAAGTTCTACTGGGTCCTAATCCTCTAAGATCAGCTGGATCAAAGTGAGCCGTTGCATCAGAAATTGTTTGTTGCGAAGAATTGTACGAAGGCACAGAATAAGTCAACATCTGATCGATTGTTGTTTGCCCTGTAAACTTTAACTCCTCAATGGTAATATTATCAATCGGCACGGGCGATGTTATGGCTGTACGCGGTATAAAACGCGAACCTACAAGTACAACATCTCCCAACTGTTCTACAGCAACCGCCATAGTAACATTAAGAACTGATTTACCAGCAACATTTACACTTTGGGTCTCATACCCCACAAAGCTAAACTCAAGTACTGCATTTTTGGAAGTAACCGACAACGAATAACTACCATCCTCATTCGTGATGGTTCCATTGACGGTACCTGTTTCTACAATACTAACTCCTGGAAGCGTGCCACCGTCAGAGTCGACTTGGCCTTTTACTGTATGACTTTGCGCATACATAAAACTAGTTACACTCATCAGCATAACCAGTAAGCAGTTTCTCATCTTTCTCATAAAAATAATTTAAATTAAACAATAGCAAGCACCACAAATGGCTTGCTTTTAAGGATTTAGACTATCCTAAATATAGCAATTGTTATTGTTATTAAACAAAATAGCTCCACGAGAAGCTTTGATGAGAAGTTAATAAGTACGAATAAACCAACAAGAATAGGATTTGAGAGTTATTAATAATTGTTAATAATTCTTTCTAAACTCTTCTTTAAGGAGTGATAAAGCATCATTTATCAACCACTTATGCTCTTCAATAGAAGCTTCGATGATTAATTTACCTAATTCTATCGCACTAGAATCGGGTGCAACCGAAGTTACTTGATCGTTAATTACAGACAACAATTGATCTTTAGCTTGATTGATCAAGTCCCAGGCCTCATCAGAAATATAAACTTGCTGAGACATATTATGGTCGTATTCACTCCGAATGGTTTGTATTAACGAGGCGTGTAAGCTCATCGATTTCATATTGGGAAGCTGAACTCTTACTAAAAGGTTTGTGGGTTGCATTCGCTCTAAAAACAAGGCTAACCTCTCATATGCTTGAGCACGTAAGGGAACCATTTCTTTAGCTACAGATTTTTTGTATTCAAAAACCCTTCTCATATGATCATGGTTCAAAACCTTATTTAACATATACACAGCCAGTATCATGACTAAAACTGCGGGTAAAACAAAACCAAATTGGGCTAGTAGATTCTCCATAGAAACAAATTTCAGCTAAAATAGTAAAAGAAAAGTAGGAGACAGAATGAAGGAGACAGAATGCAGAAGAAAGGAGATAGGAAACGGGAGACAGAAGAAAGAATTTATAGCAGTTAAGTAGGTAGAGAATAATTAATGAGGGAAAAACGAGCATTGTGGGGTTTCATTTCCGGAATAGTATTTAAATCGACTGCAGGACGCAGACAAACAAGTTTTGAATTGAAATGGAGCAGGGTTTGAAATAATTAGCTTTCAACTGAAACCCAAAACTCAAAACCTTCAACAGAATAACCATTTAACCATTTACTATTTACCTATTACTTCTTTCGTTTTTCTATATTTGCAGCTCGTTAAAAGCTAATCAGCCTTATACCTCAAAAAGATGAACATTTTATCAGACCGTATTCTAAGCCTAGAAGAATCTCAAACCATTGCTATGGCACGAAAAAGCCGTGAGCTAATTGACAATGGAGTGGATATTATTTCTCTAAGTTTAGGAGAACCGGATTTCGATACGCCAGACTTCATTAAGGAAGCCGCAAAAAAAGCCATCGATGATAACTTCTCTCATTACACTCCAGTTCAGGGTTTAGATGAGTTGAGGAATGCAATCTCCACTAAATTTAAAAGAGATAATAATTTAGATTACGCTGCTGACGAAATAGTAGCCTCAACAGGTGCTAAGCAAACTTTAGCACAATTAATGTTGGCTATTGTGAATCCGGGCGACGAAGTCATTGTGCCGGCTCCATATTGGGTAAGTTATTACCAAATGGTGAAAATGGCAGAAGGAACGCCCATTGTAATTGAGGCTAGTGTTGAGTCTGACTTTAAAGTAACAGCCCAACAAGTAGAAGAAGCAATAACATCAAAAACAAAAGCATTCCTTTTCAGTACGCCTTGTAATCCAACTGGATCAGTGTACAGCAGAGAGGAATTATCCGAATTGGTAACCGTATTTGAAAAGAACCCACATGTAATTATCATTTCTGATGAGATTTATGAACACATAAATTTCTTAGATGAACATGTAAGTATAGGTCAATTTGAATCTATCAAAGACCGCGTAGTAACCGTAAACGGTGTTTCTAAAGGATTTGCTATGACGGGTTGGAGAGTTGGTTATTTAGGAGCACCTAAATGGTTGGCTGCAGCCTGCACTAAAATGCAAGGACAAACCACTTCGGCTACATGTGCAATTGCTCAAAAAGCTACCGAAGCAGCTGTTTTAGCAGACCCGATTTGTACAGCAGACATGAAAGCTGCTTTCCTTAGACGAAGAGACTTAATGATTTCTAAACTTCAAGAAATTGACGGTTTAAAATTAAGTATCCCTCAAGGAGCTTTCTATATTTTCCCAGATGTATCATACTATTTTGGGAAATCATACAAGGGGATTACTGTTGCCGATGCAAACGACTTTTGCATGTATTTATTAAACGAAGCCAATGTGGCTACCGTAACAGGTGTAGCATTTGGATCGCCAAATTGTATGCGCATTTCTTACGCTGCAGCAGACGAGATTCTAGTTGAAGCAGTAAGAAGAATTAAAACTGCACTCGATAAATTATCATAATTTAATTCCTCTACTTAAACGTAGGGGATTTTTTTTGTTCATTTGTAAGATTAGCTTTCAGCGTTAAGGTGTCAGCTTTCAGCTTAACCAACAGCGACCTAATTCTAAATCAATGAATTCTATTACCGATATTCTAAATCAATTTGAGTCGAAGCGAGTATTAATCATTGGTGATGCGATGATTGATGCGTATATGTGGGGAACTATTCATCGTATGTCGCCCGAAGCACCCGTTCCCGTAGTGGAAATAGAAAAACGAGAAAGCCGATTGGGTGGGGCAGCAAATGTGGCATTAAACATACAATCTCTAGGTGCAACTCCTTTCTTATTCTCTGCTATTGGCGATGACTACAATGGCGATTTGTTCTTATCACTGATGAAAGTTCAAAATCTAAGCTGTGAAGGGATATTCAAAATAAAGGATCGGAACACAACGGTTAAAACGAGAATTATTAGTGATAACAAACAAGTTTTAAGGGTTGATGAAGAACGAACCGATATAATTGATGATGAAAACCTATTGAATCAACTGGAGAAAATGATTCTAACACAGAGCTTCGATGTCATCATATTTGAAGATTACAACAAAGGTTTATTAAGTGAAAAGCTAATCCAAAAAGCTATTGCAGCAGCAAAACAAAAAGGTATCCCTACCATTGTGGATCCCAAAAAAAACAATTTCTTTTCCTACAAAGGAGTTGACGTTTTCAAACCCAACTTAAAAGAAATCAAAGAGGGTTTAAATGTAGATTTCGACGTGCAATCAGAAATGGAGTTATCGGAAAATGTTAAACTTCTAAGAAACAAACTAAAAGCGAAAGGAATTCTTCTTACATTATCTGAACAGGGTATTTATTTTCAAAACAGCACACACATATATAGAGAACCGGCCCACAAGCGCAACATTATTGATGTATCTGGAGCGGGAGATACGGTTGTATCTGTGGCAGCCCTAGCCCTTGCTTGCGGTTTAGACAGCGAAGATATGATGAGAATTGCTAACTTAGCGGGTGGATTAGTGTGTGAGAAAGTAGGAGTCGTTCCAATCAATAAGCAAGATTTACTCGAAGCATTCAAAAAATAATTCAATACACTGTATGTCGATACAATCCATACGCGAAAAAATAAACCTAGCTCTTTACGACAGTAAAGAAGGCGTTCTGAACACCTTTAAAATTGGGAGTTTCTTAATCGCTACTTTCATTTTATCGCTACTTATTTATCAGTTTGGTTTTGACCCTAACGCAGAAACAAAAGAATGGATTTTAATTGCCGTTAAATCTAGTTTCATATTCTACATACTTAAATATTGCGTACACTTATTATATAATTACGAACCCTTAAAACTCATTCGAGAGAGCTGGTTTGAAGGCTTACTTTTACTACTAATTCTCATTAACGCAATCACTCCAGCACTCTTCGATCAATCATTACTAAACTGGGTTGGACAACAATTAGAACTCTATAACTTAGAGAACTTCTACATACTTTTTATTCAATTCTACTTCTTCATTTTAATAGGTATAGAATTAGGCAAAGCAAGTACTCAGATTTCTTTACTCAATATGAGTCCGCCACGAATGCTGATACTTTCATTTATGTTTTTGATACTTATTGGAACAGGCCTATTAATGATGCCCGAAATGTCCAAAGAAGTTTATTCTATGCCCTTCTTTGATGCACTTTTTACATCTATAAGCGCCAGCTGTGTTACGGGTCTTATTGTTGTCGATACGGCTACTTATTTCACCCAAAAAGGCCATATTATTCTGATGTTACTTATTCAGCTAGGTGGATTAAATATCATTTCGTTTGCTACACTGTTTGCTGTTTTCTCAAAAAAAGGGCTAGGTATAAAGCACCAAACTATACTACAAGAAAACTTTAGCTCGGAGTCTTTACTGAGTGGGAAAGGATTGCTCAGGAAAATATTTTTATTCAGTTTTTTAATGGAAATGATCGGGATGTTACTGCTCTATTTCACGTGGAATCCAGAGCTTAAATTCCCTTATGTAGAAGATCAGTTTTTCTATTCCCTCTTCCACTCTATCTCAGCATTCAATAATGCAGGCTTCTCTTTATTTTCGGAAGGCTTAAGTGGTCATTTACTCGAACATTCGCATAGTATGCATTTAGTCCTTGCAGGTTTAATATTTTTTGGCGCAGTCGGCTTTCCCGTAATTGAAGATTTATTTAACATCGAGCGGATTAAAAAAACAATTAAAACACCTTGGCTAGGTCTAAAATTAAGTACTCGAATTTCATTTCACACCTCCTTACTACTTATTGCTTTTGGGGCTTTAATGTTCTATTTCTTAGAGCAGCAAAACACATTAAACGGAATGAGTTTTGAAGGTCAACTGGTGACTTCTTTGTTTCAATCCATAACTGCTAGAACTGCTGGTTTTAATACAGTCGACTTCTCGATGATTGGCACGCCCATGCTTATTATCTTCATATTCCTAATGTTTATTGGTGCTTCTCCAGGATCTACAGGTGGGGGGATTAAAACATCTACGTTCACCTTAATTATATTCTCGGCAATCAACACCATTAGAGGACAAAAAAGAATTGAAATAGGAAACAGAACCATCTCACCAGAACTTTTACATAAGGCTTTTTCAATTTTCCTTTTTGCGGCATCATCAATCTTTTTGGCTATTTTTATTTTAAGTATAAGCGATGGAGAAAAAGGACTTATGCCAATCGCATTTGAGGCCGTTTCTGCATTCTCAACTGTAGGGCTTTCCACAGGTATAACAGCCGACCTAACCTTTGTAGGTAAAGTTGTTATTATGGCTTGTATGTTCATAGGTAGAATAGGAACCTTAACCCTTGCATTTGCTCTTAGCAGCAAAATGAAATCACATAACTACCAATATCCAAAGGCACATCTTACGGTAGGATAAAGTAATGACTAATTGTTAATGATTAATTAGCAATTATTATACTAGCTACCAGATACTGACTACTCCCTACTATTTCACTATATTCGGGTTTTTGCAATAATTTTAATTTATGTCGGATACTCTTTTAAAACAAAATGCCAACTTTGGTACTGCCCCTGTATTTATGACGGCGATTTCCACTATTCTGGGCGCCATCCTCTACCTACGTTTTGGGTATGCCGTTGCACATACTGGATTTATCGGGGCGATTGCTATAATCATTATTGGACATTTAGTTACGATTCCTACCGCTATGGCAGTAGCAGAAATAGCTACAAACATAAAAGTACAAGGTGGTGGTGCGTATTACATCATCTCTAGATCCTTCGGTTTAAATATTGGTGCTGCCATTGGGATAGCACTCTTTCTCTCACAAGCAATTTCTGTAGCCTTTTATGTAATTGCCTTTTCGGAAGCCTTTATTCCCTTTTCAGAATATTTAATTGAGGCCTACCCATTCTTTTCCGACTTCAGCTCATATTTACTAGACAGAAGACTGATCGGTATTATAATGATGATTTTCTTAAGTATTTTAATGCTCACCAAAGGAGCAAACATCGGGATGAATTTACTTTACTATGTAGTAGCCATCCTCTTTTTATCACTCATCATGTTCTTTATGGGCAAACCTATCGAAGGGCACAACCTAGCGGATGTAGACTTTTTTTCATCTATATCGAGCCCTGACTCATTCTTTTATGTGTTTACCATAATATTCCCAGCCTTTACTGGTATAGCGGCGGGATTAGGCTTATCAGGAGATTTAAAAGACCCGAAGACTTCTATCCCTAAAGGAACCTTATTAGCTACTGCGGTTGGAATAATCGTATATGTTGCCGTTGCCCTAAAACTTGTACTCTCGGCCTCTTTAGATGACCTAGCTTCAGACCAACTAATCATGAGTAGAATAGCAATCTGGGGACCAATAATCCCAATCGGATTAGGATGTGCAGCAATCTCTTCGGCTCTAGGATCGGTGATGGTAGCACCAAGAACATTACAAGCCTTAGGAGTTGATAAAATATTCCCAACACTTACACTAAACACCTGGTTGTCTAGAAATAAAAAAGGAACAATAGAACCCATGAACGCTTCATTAATCTCCTGCATAATCGCTTTTTTCTTTGTGGTTGTAGGGGATATTAATATGGTAGCAGAGGTAATTGCAATGTTCTTTATGGTAACCTATGGAGCTATATGTCTGATTTCTCTTTTAGAACATTTCTCTGCAGATCCATCTTATAGGCCTACATTCCGTTCTCGCTGGTACATTTCATTAGTTGGAGCTGTACTTTCATTTTGGCTAATGTTTAAAATGAATGCAACTTATGCTGTTGCATCCATTGCATTCATGGCGCTTATATACATTTACATCAGTAAATACAATACTTCTAGCGGAGGGATTATTAAATTATTTAAAGGCGTCTTATTTCAACTCAGTAGACAAATACAAAATTTTGTTCGCAAAAAAGAATACAATAGCGCCGATGATCACTGGCGTCCATTTGCCATCTGCATATCTGATGTAACACTACAAAACAGAGACGCTTTTGACTTTATGAGATGGGTTTCGCATAAATATGGCTTCGGTACACATATGCACTTTATAGAAGGTTATCTAAATAAGGAGTCTCATATTGAATCCAAAAAAACATTAACCGAACTTCTGCTGATGGCCGAAGGGACTAAATCGAAAGTTTATTTAGACACAATTATCAGTCCTTCCTACACCTCAGCAATAGCACAAGTTATTCAGTTGGCAAGTATTTCTGGAAAAGGCCATAACCTTATTCTTCTTGAATACGAAAGAGGGCAAAAAGACAAACTTGAACAAATAATAAAAAACCACCACCTACTTACCGCAACGGACTTAGATGTATGTATTCTGAGTAGCACAAGTAGATCGTTTGGAACGAACAATGAAATTCACATCTGGATTTCTGCAGATGACTATCAAGATTCTAACTTAGAAATTTTGTTAGGCTACATCCTACTGGGACATGAGAACTGGGAAGATGCCACCATAAAAATATTCTCTATTTATGCTGAAGGTACAATTGAGAATCAAAAGGAGCGTTTATTAAACCTCATCCAAAAAGGGCGACTACCTATCTCTCCTTCAAACGTAAACCTCATTGAAAGAGACTCATCTGTTGGTATTAAATCTATCATTAATGAGCATTCGGCATCAGCTGATTTTACCATGATTGGATTTGATGAGGAAGTTCTAGAAAGACAAGGAACCGAATATTTTGAAGGGTACGATAAACTGGGAAATATTCTTTTTGTAAACTCTATGAACAAAAAAGAAATTAAGTAAGTACTTTTGCTCAAAATTTAGCTTTGAAACAGACCGTTAAGCCTTATAAAGATTCCTCCTTATCTAAAAAGGAACAAGTAGCCAAAATGTTTGATAACATTGCTGGGAATTATGATTTCTTAAATCACTTTCTATCAATGGGAATAGACATCTACTGGCGTAAGCGTTTGGTGAAACACTTAAATAAACAAGCTCCAAAGCACATTTTAGATGTTGCTACTGGAACTGGAGATCTTGCTATTGCCATGTTAAAGTCAAATCCGGAAAAAGTTATTGGAATTGATATATCTAAGGGAATGCTTGAGGTGGGGCATAAGAAAATGAAGGAAAAAGGGCTTGAAGATAGAATCACACTTCAACAAGCCGATTCTGAAAATTTACCTTTCGAAGATAATCACTTTGATGCTGTTACAGTGAGCTTTGGAGCTCGGAACTTCGAAAACCTTGAAAAGGGACTTTCTGAAATGTGTAGAGTAATGATTCCTGGAGGTAAATTATACATCTTAGAATTTTCTCAACCTACATCATTCCCCTTCAAACAAATTTATCAGTTCTACTTTAAATTCGTATTACCTCTAGTGGGTAAATTTGTATCAAACGATAATGCAGCATACACCTACCTTCCCGAATCTGTTGGAGCTTTCCCTTATGGGGAAAAGCTTAATGATATAATTGAAGAATGTGGTTACAGAAATGCCAAAAGCTACCCATTAACAATGGGTATTGCGACTATTTATATCGCTGAGAAATGAAAAAACTAGCACTACTAATTATTATCTTTTTGATGAGTCTCTCTGCTTTTGCACAGAAACAAAAACTCATTGCTCAAAATAATTACGATTATAGAAAATTCCACTTTGGAATCGCTTTAGATTTTGGTTTCTTCAACCTTGTAAACGACTTTCAAGACAACTTCCTTATAAATGAGGACGTATTAAGTATTGAAACAGATGGAGATCTTGGCTTTGGAGTATCCTTCCTTCTTCCCGACTTACGCCTCAATAATCGACTAAATTTTCGCCATACCCTTACCGTAAAAAACATTCAACGCAATATAAATTATCGTTTTAGTGATAATTATGATGGACCGAAACAGGTAAGACAAAAGGTGGAGTCCTGGTTTGTTGAGTCTAGTTTTCATTTAAAATTTAGAGCTGATAGAATAAATAATTCGAGGGCATTTATTTTTTTTGGCCCCTGCTTAGGAATTGATATGGCTTCAGAAAAAAATGTTTTAGACGAAAAGATTTTCAAACTCAATCGGTCTAATTTCGCATTAGAAATCGGAGCTGGATGCGACTTCTATTTTGAATACTTCAAATTTGGCCCTCAAATTAAATACTCATATGGGCTGAAAAACCTCATCGTACATGATGGAACCCTCTTCACTAGTCCACTAGAAGGTTTTTACTCCCGAGGAATTCAAATCTCTCTAACCTTCGAATAGATGCAAAAGGAGATTACTATAAGCGTGTCGCCAAAAGCCGCTACCGAAGAGCAATCTATAAAGTTTAGCGTCGCACGACAGCTCAATATTGAAGTAAATCACATTAGTGATCTTATCGTTAAAAAACGATCCATTGATGCTCGGTCTAGAAAGATTAACATTCACCTTAGTGTAACCGTTTATACCGAAGGCGAAAAAGCCATTCTAAAACAGTATCAAAGAGAATATCAAGATGTGTCCTCGGCTACTCCTATCATCATCGTAGGCTCTGGTCCTGCAGGACTTTTTGCTGCACTCCGTTTGATTGAATTAGGCCTAAAACCTATCGTTTTAGAAAGAGGGAAAGACGTTATTGAAAGACGTAAAGATCTCGCTAAGATTCACAAACACGAGGTAAACCCCGACTCCAACTATTGTTTTGGTGAAGGTGGTGCAGGAACCTATTCTGATGGTAAACTCTATACGCGTTCTAAGAAAAGAGGAAGTGTACAAAGAGTACTCGAAATACTCGTAGGTCACGGTGCAGTGG
>Ga0208879_1001066_pt1 | contig 26705 bp, 23 predicted proteins | sample Knorr_S15_td_Bot_FD_185605 | JGI IMG/M metagenome (GOLD analysis project Ga0208879, IMG submission 185605) | Marine microbial communities from Southern Atlantic Ocean transect - Knorr_S15_td_Bottom_ad_5009_LV_A (SPAdes) (version 2) | ecosystem: Environmental > Aquatic > Marine > Oceanic | place...
AAACTCGTAAGCGTCAAAATCGCCAAAAACGCAGCGGCAATGACAAGTACTTGTGGTTGGTTAAATAACTGGCTCAACAGTTGATGTGAGAGCTTGTCGGTTTGGCTGGTGCGAGTGACCAGAATTGCAGTAGCCAATGAAATTAATAGTGCCGGAACTTGGCTCACTAAACCGTCGCCGATCGTCAAGTAGGTAAAAACTTCGGCCGCTTCATGGATCGGCATACCCGCTTTGAATACCCCGTATGCGAGACCGACAACGATGTTGATGCCCGTAATAATAATGGCTGCGATAGCATCTCCGCGAACGAATTTGCTGGCCCCGTCCATCGCTCCGTAGAAATCGGATTGGGCAGTCAGGTCGTGCCGTTGTTGCTGAGCTTGTTTTGCAGTAATGAGTCCGGCATTTAGGTCTGAATCGATTGCTTGTTGTCGCCCTGGCATGCCGTCTAGAGTAAAACGTGCGGCCACTTCACTGACTCGAGTGGCACCTTTAGTTAGGACAACAAATTGTATAACAATCAAAATCGTAAATATGACCATGCCCACGATCAAATCATTGCCGGCTACAAATTCGCCAAACGCACTGATCACGCTCCCAGCCGCTTGCGTCCCTTCAGTCGCTCCGCCCGTTAGAATTAATCGTGTCGAAGCGACATTGAGAACGAGCCTACCGAGGGTGGCTGACAGCAGGATTGCTGGAAACACACTTAGTTCAAGTGAAGTTCTAATATTCAACGTGGTTAGCAGGATGATGACGGCAAACGTGATATTACACGCCAGAAAGATGTCAAGCAGCCAAGTGGGTACTGGGATGAGCAGCACCAATATGGCGGCAATGATGCCTACTGGGATAATTAAGTCTTGCCAACGAATCCGTTGCATTATTTCTATACCACGTCAACGATTACCTGGAGCCCCACAACCGCCGTACTACTATATAAGTAAGAACTGTTTGGTTTTGGGCGAAATTGAGGTGCAAGAGTACGTAATACGCAGCGTTTTCGCAATATCAGAATAGAGGCTACTAATTACTAGGAATTGGTACTAGTGGCAGAGTTTACTCTTGTTGGTAGCCGTATTTTTCCAAAAGTGGCAAGCATCGCTCGGTAATTAGCTTGTGGATATCGTCATCGAGCTGGTGTTTGTTGGTTTTGTAGTCTTTTTGAGTTTCTAGATACTCTGCTAAGGGTTTACCAATCCGCGACTGAAAATCTCCGAGTTGTAGTTCGCCATAAATAGTGCGGATCAATTGTTCGGGGTCCTGTACGAGATCCTCATAGCGAACGTCGATAATGGAATCCTGCTCGACCTCTAATCGTTGACGTTCAAATCCTTGGTAGAGCGTTTCCATAGTGTTCGCGATGTATTCATGTAGCCATGATAAATCGTAACGAGGTTTATTAAAGCCTTGAATGTAATCGAGCGACTGCCAGAGGCGGACCGTGGAGGGAAAGAGGCTATAGGGGCTGCGCGTGATGTGGATAAATCTTGCCCCCGGGAAAGCATCGGCGAGGTATTTGATTCTTCCTAAATGTGGCGGCGACTTAAGTACGACTGGCTTGCCCGGAGACTGATAGCTGACCAATTTGACGAAATATCGCAGGTTGTCTTGCCATGCTGCAACCTCGTCAGCGGAGAGGTTTTCGAGCGTAAGATAATCCTCATCGACCAGTGGTCCGTTTGGGAAAGCCATACGCAAATAGGGCGAGTGCTGGCCCATATTGAAGATAGCAAATTCGTCCTCCTGAGGCTTGGCAAAACTTGTGGCGACATTGTCTTGTGGGCGTTTGTCGGGGATCAGATATTTATCAAATTTCAAAAAGAAACGACCGGTGATCAAACATTGATTTGGCAAAAAACACTGCAAGGTACTCGGGAATGTAAACTGCTGGTCCAGCGAGATTAGATCATGCAGAAACGTCGTTCCGCTTCTCCAGTGCCCCACGATAAAAATTGGCGGTTCAATCAGTTCGTGGGCATTGATCTTGGAACGATAGAAGATGTTTTGCAGCTGCGCCATGCAGCTATTGAAAACCGAAAAATATGAAATCGTAAACGCCGGAAACCAACGCGATGGATGTACCGCAAATCGATTCTTTGCGAGTAGTTTAACGTAGTCACCAAAACGCAACCCGTGCCAGAACCGCGGTGCTGTTATTGGATAGGAATGGTAACTTGGCTTTTTAGTTTTGGGCGATTTACTCATGTTGGATTTGGCGATTGCAGCAGTTTAGCGACAGGTTCATATAGTTCTACGGGAAGTGATTGCCTGTTGATAGTTAACTGAGCGAGCTGTGCGGCGAGTTGACTGTCGTGGTAAGCCGTAATGTTGTGTTGCCGCGCTTGTTGAATCATATCGGTTGAATTTCCGGCGCTAATGACCTTTATTACTCGGGGCAGATCCATTTTTACAGGATTGTATTGCAGCGCCACAGCTGCGCCACCGGAGCTGTAAATGATAAAGTCGATTTCCCGCCATTCGCGGTTCGACAATGTGGCCGTAGTTGCCGGATGGGGATCTGCTGCAGAAAATCCCTGTTGCTGCAGTCGCTTGCCACCATAGCCGCGCTGCCCCTGTTGCTCGCGTTGTTCTTCTTTAAGTTCCTCAGGTGTCATTCGCAGCGATTGGTTCCATTTCCAACGTTGCCACAAGAAGTCGACACTAGCGATTGCCAGCAAAACCACCGCGACTCGCAACACGGCGCTGGACAGAACCTGCAGACTGCCCTGCTCGACCCCTGCTGCGTTACTGAATGATAATTGTGCAAGCTCTTCCCGGTGCGTCCATAATGTTACCATCACAACAGCGAGTATCAGCACTGACCGACATGCGCTGCCTAGATATTCAACCCAGCGAGATCCACGTGTTACCTGCCGCCACCAATGTTGAGGCGACAGCCGCGAGGTATCTAGTTTAATCTTGCTAGGCAGCCAGATGAAACCGGTTTGCAGTACACTTGCAAGAATAGCTACTGACATCAAACCAATGGCCAGTGGTACGGTTTGCCGCAGCATTCGAAACCCCGTTGTGCTGACAAGTTCGGTCAAAGCCGATGAGTCGGATTGATTGGTTTGACCGACTTGGCTAACTAACTCTGGGCGGAATTGCAAGAGTTCTACCCAGTGGCTTTTGATTGAGTCAACGGCTGACGCCGAGTTATTGACCAGTAGTACAGCAGCGCTGAGCAAGATGACCGCTGCGACGAGCGAACGACTTTTCGGGCAGTTACCTTGTTGCCACGCGCGCTGGCGTTTCAGCGGTGTAGCGGGAATTGTCCTAGTGTCACGGTCTGATAATTCGGACATGGTTACTACAGCACTCCCAGCGTTGCCAGAGCTGCTTGGATTTCAATTTGCATGGCTAGCATGGCGCTGCCGAGAGTCAGCATGACGGCGCCGAGCAGTACGAATGTATTGAGTGGTATTCCGATGACAAAGTGATTCAATGCTGGGCTTTGCCGACTGATCCACCCCAGTGCTAAGTTCACAGTGACCATGATGATCATGACGGGCAGTACGATACGGAGGGCCAGCGTGAAACTCCAAGTTGCTACGACTGCCGCTCGATCAAACCAGAGGTTCGGTTCTTGAGTTATTGACAATTCCCCGACGCCTAGCCATTGGTAGCTGTCTAGGAGCGCGGTGATTAACATCCGCTGCATTCCAGAGGTCAACAACACTGCTATGGTAATCAGACTGACAAGCATGCCAATGGATGTATTACCTATTTGGGATTGTGTTGTGGTTTTCAGTGGTACGCCGGATGTCATCCCGAGCCATTGCCCCGCTATGAGTATGGATTCTACGACAAACAGAATTGCTGTACCGAGCGCCAATCCGGTTATGCTTTCAGAGATCAGCAAGTTTAAGGGGGGCATGCTGTTGGTCACACTAGCGGATGTGGCATTGGGGGAATTCAGAAAGGGGGCGAACAGTCCTGAGTCATGCTGGATGGGAGTCACCAGTGCTGTGAGTAGAACGGCGAGTACGATTTTTGTTTTCCAGCTCCAGTGCATCCGTCCGAGAGGCAATAGTAAAACGATCGGAGTCATGCGACAGGCAACGATCAGGCCGGTGGCGAGCGGAATCGTTTCGCCGAATTCAAGGAGTTCCGGTGGTAGCAGTTCTTGCAAATCATGCATATCCATCATCAGGTGCTATCCTCCGAAAATCATCTGGGGGATGCTGGTGAATAGCTGTGTTGAGTACTCAGTGAGCTTCTCAAAAATCCACGGCAAGCAAATACACATCACGATTAGAATTGCGGTCAGTTTTGGAACATAGCTGAGTGTGTGATCTTGGATCTGAGTCATGGCTTGCAACATACCGACCAGGAGGCCGACGAGGATGGCAATTATGAGGATGGGCGCAGCGATCAATAATGCGTTCATAAACGCTTGTTGACCAAGTTCAATTGCTTGCTCAGACTGCATTTTGTGTTTCCTTATCGTGTTTAAATATTGCGGTGTGCATCCCTCTCCCAAAAATCAAGATGCTAGCCGAAGCTTTCTAAGAGCATACCAATGATGAGGTGCCAACCATCGACGAGGACGAACAGCATGATTTTAAATGGTAGTGAAATTGTAGTTGGAGGTAACATCATCATGCCCATCGCATTGGTCACGCTACTGATAACGATATCCAAGACTAAAAATGGCAAGAAAATAATGAAGCCAATAAGAAAAGCGGTTTTTAGTTCGCTGATCATAAAAGCTGGTAACAGCGCCTGCAGGGGGATGTCGTGATAGCTAAGCGCGGTGGTCGTGATCCCGTTTTGATCATTCGCGGCGAAGTAGGACGGCTCGTCGTCCGCCTGTGGTTTACGTAGGTTTTCAGGTAGGCGATCGTAAAACAACCACACGTCTTCGCTGTTGCCAGCTTTGTCGATTTGTCTTCCCATAAAGTTCACCAAGGAACTGCGAGCGACTTCCCAAGCATGTTCGCCAGAAATTTCCTTTTCGCTATAGGGGACAATCGCTTCTTCGTAGACAGTTGACCAAGTGGGCGTCATTATTAAAGCGCTCATGAACAAAGCCAACGCGCCAATCACTTGGTTGCTGGGGTTTTGCTGCGTCCCTAGAGCTTGCCGTAGTAGACCAAGCACTACGGAAATTCGCAGGAATGAAGTTGTCATCAGCAGTACCGCTGGTGCGACACTAAGCACGGTCACCATCAGGAAAAGCTTTAAACTGTTGAGGGCCTGTTCGGGCGAATTGAGTTGCTGCTCGAGAACGTTAGGGCTCGGTTGGGCGGCGGGAGCAACCGGTGCGATTGGGGGCGCGGTGCGACCGACCGTATCGACACTATTGGCAGTTGTGGGAGGGCCGCTGGTTTCGACGACTGCGACAGGCTGCGCATGTGTTGCTGACATCGGTAGTATTGTCAGGCACAGCAGCAATCCGATTAGCGCACTGGTAATCTGGATTTGCCGCGAACGAGTTGCTCGCTGCAGTAGTGTCGGTTCAAGATTTCCAAGTCGGTGAGGCATTAGTTTTGTTTGGCGTCTGTTGGCGCTGGACAGTTCTTTAAGCACTGAACGTTTCGTTGGGGTTTTGTTCGTATTGCGAGAATATTCGCTTAAAGGTGCTCTGGGGAAGTTCGCTTGATTCACCAGCTTGTGAGTTTGTTGTCAGCAACTGTGCTACTTCTACCGGATCATTAATTTCGGACAGGCAGGTGACACTGCTGTCGCTAGCAGAGACCAATAGGATTCGTTGCCCAAGGCGGATTAAATGCAGGCTGTGGATTTTGTTGATTTGCTTTTGTCCAAGTAGTTCCAGCGTTTGCTTTGACATCATAGTTTTGGAAGGACCTTGAATTTTCTTGGTGATCCACAGCAGCACCATGAATGCACCGAGAACAACGGCCAAGGCGCCAACCATGCGAGTCGCGGATTGGCTAAAATTGGGAATCGAGAATTTGCTGATTGCTGGAGTGGTAGCAGGCGACGATGTGGACTCGATCACGCGCGGTTGCAAGGGCAATCGCGGGAATGGCGAGCGCTGGAATGATTGCAGAGGTTGGGGCTCGAGCACTCTAGTTTCTGCTGCTGTTTGCGGCGTTTCTACTTGAGCTGTGCAAATACTGCTGGTGAACACCATGGCCAAAACAGTCCATACGCACGACAGGAATTGTTTGTCGAGCGGGGTCGAGTTGGTAAGTGAAAAGTATGTTTGTTGTTTAGGTGACATTTTGTGACCTTGATGACTCATCACAGGAGTCGGGTTTTATTTGGCTGATGGTGAAATGGAGTCTTGGCTAGTAGAGGTGATTTTGAGGACATACTCACCTTTGCGGACGGTTAATTCGGCGGTGGCAATAATGCGGTTGCCTCGGTAAATGACGACTGGTTGTTCAAGTCGCTCGGACGATAACAAGACGTCACCAGCGGAGAGTCCGGCGAGCGTTTCTTGGGTGACATCCAGGTGGCAGAATTCTGCCCGCAACATATTTGCGTGCACGTGTGTTGGGGCATGTTGTGCAGGTGTGGCATTTTGGCTGGGCCCAGATAGTTGCGGGTATGGGATGGCTTTTTGAGTTGCGCCCGGGTCTTCCTGCTGTTGCAGCATTTGGGTGAGTTGTGAACATTTATCGAGTGTCTCGAGAATCGGTGTAGGATCCGTTTGAGTCGTGGGTGTATCTGATGTCGGTTTGTTTGAATCCGCGGCAGAATCTGGATTGTTTGGTTCGGTTGTCATTATGGTCGCCCATGAAAACAGACAGGGTATGGTATTGCACAAATAGTGCACACAAATAGGGCTAACTTGTCGCTAAAACTGGCGTTTCATGCAATGCCAATTTCATGCCAACTGGTGCAGATGTCAGTTTGTATCTTCATAATTGTGCTTGTGATTAAAGCGCGAATTGGCATTAACTGTCGCCAAAGCACCAGTCCACAAGCGTAGGGGGTTGACGTTTGCGGTGAGTCGTTGAAAATGTCCACTAAGCTGCAGCGATGCGGAGTAACAAACCAACACATTGAATTAGCAATAGGGATGGCAACATGGGGCGCGCAAAAATTACAATCATCGGTGCGGGAAACGTTGGCGCAACGACAGCACATTGGTGTGCAGCAGCTGAACTTGGAGATATCGTGCTATTGGATATCCCTCAGGCTGGTGACATGCCTAAGGGCAAGGCTCTCGATCTCATGGAAGCCTCACCGGTAATGGGTTTTGATTGCAATATTCTGGGCACAAGCGATTATGGGGACACCACCGACAGCGACGTTGTTGTGATCACGGCAGGTATTCCACGCAAGCCTGGCATGAGTCGTGATGATCTACTGGCAACCAACGCAAAAATTATGACTGCCGTAACTGAACAAATCAAAGAAACGAGTCCCAACGCGGTCATTATTGTTGTCAGCAATCCACTGGATGCTATGGTTCAACGATGCTTACAGGTGTCTGGTTTTCCGTCAAACCGAGTCCTAGGTCAAGCTGGCGTATTAGATACCGCTCGATATCGCACATTCTTAGCGATGGAATTAGGCGTTAGTGTCGAAGATGTTTCAGCTTTGTTGATGGGTGGCCACGGCGATACGATGGTTCCGCTGCCAAGTTGTACATCGGTGGGCGGTATTCCGGTCACTCAATTGCTGGATAGTGCTCGCTTGGATGAAATTGTCGACCGCACTCGCAAAGGCGGCGCCGAAATTGTCGGATTGCTAAAAACCGGCAGTGCCTATTACGCTCCAGCCGCAGCTTGTACTCAGATGGTGGAAGCTATCGTCAAAGATAAAAAACGGGTCCTCCCTTGTGCTGCCTATTGTGATTCTGAGTACGGCGTTGGGGGATATTACGTAGGCGTGCCGATTGTTTTAGGAGCAGGCGGTGTGGAGCGTATTATCGAGTTGAAATTAACCGAGCAAGAAACGGCTGACTTTCAGAACAGCGTTGACGCCGTGAAAGAACTCGTAGCAGTGATGGCTGGCCTAGCGTAAAATCACGAATGCTAGCAACGAAACCACCTCCCCTGCGCAAGGTAACCATTCAACGAGGTTAGGTTATCGGCATTGACAGACATTGATTAATTCCTTAAAAGTCCGGCGCGAATATAGTTCGTTTGCCATTTAAGAGAATGTAAAACGTCATGTCTGAAAACCTGCGGTTCTTTACCAGTCGGAAGCATCCGGTCTGGGCTCCTATAGATATTGCTGAAGTTGTTCAAGAGTCGTTGAAGCGAGTGCGTGCATACCAGGCTCGGCGCAACGTACATGTTCTTTGCGACCCATTAACGAGTGTGTTTGCCTACGGTGATCAAGAATGGATTACGATGGCGGTCACAAATCTTCTCGAAAATGCTATCGAACACACACCTAGTGAATCCCATTATCGAGTAACCGTGGATGTGGATAGCCGCAAAACCAGAGTCCTTGTTGAGGATCAAGGACCGGGTATTACGCCGGGCTCAGAGTATCAGATATTCAAACCGTTTTACACGACGCAACCAGGTGCTACTGGACTAGGCCTTGCCAATGTCCGACGCGTTATCGAAATCCATGGTGGCGGGATTCAAGTCGCCAATATGGAGCATGGCGGCGCACTTTTTATATTAAAACTACCTCGTATTCAGGCGCAACAAGCGGCTTAAACCCGAGCTAAAACCAGTCAATAATCAGAGATAAAACGTTCACTTCCGATCTAAATATGCAACCATTTTCAAACATCAGCAGTACGGTTCTGGCGGCACTGCGTGAGTCGAAAAACTCGACGCGGATAGCCCTAGTGGTGTGTGTATCGATTTTGGGAATTTCGCTTGTGGTCTTGGTATGCAGTGGTGAACGAGAGATGGAACGTCTGTTTGCGGGGCGGGAGTTGTCGGCGAGTGAAATATCAAAAATAACTCAGTCCTTTTCAGTGGCGAAGCTAGACCAGTGGGAAACGGTAGGCCAGCAAATTCAAGTTCCACGGGTTGAGCGGGCGAAGTATCTGGCGGCACTCGAGGGCAAGTTTGATTTAGACACTCGCAATACCGACGTCGACCAAGTGCTGCAACAAACGAGCATATTGGACACACCTAGTTTGCGAGATCTGCGATTGCGAAATGCAAAGGAAAAAGATCTCGCCATGATGGTAATGCAGATGCCTGATATCGAAGTAGCACGAGTGAACATCGATACCAAACAAGAACGTGGATTAGCAGGACAAACAAAAATGGTTGCCCTCGCAGCAATCAAAGCTGTAAATGGCGCAGACTTGACGATGCAAAAGGCGGAATCGATTCGAGATATTATCGCCGCTCGCTACGCCGGCTTGCAACGCAACGAGGTTGTGGTCATTGATTTAAACAGTGGTCAGATCTTTGGCTCGTCAACCTCTCTGCTGCAACCTACTGACCGCCAACGTGCGATGCGTGAATATGAGAGGTGGTGGAAAAATCGCATTGAAAATCTACTTGTTGATATTCCAAATATACGTATTGAAGCCAGTTTGCAAGTCATATCGCCTAACACTCTAACCGACAATTCGGCTATGGTCGGTCAAGCGATAGATCGAGTTCGAGCGAGTATTTCAGTTGGGATTCCGCATTCGTATATTCAACTAGTCGCCAAAGCGAACGGCGGGGATGCTAAGAATTTAAATGGACCGGAGCACCAGAAATTTGTCGCGCAACTGGAAACGCAAATATTGCAGAGCGTAACAACATTGGTGCAAGGTGTTATGCCGATTGTTCCTCAGGCTACGTTTGATCCGCTGCAAGTAAACGTTGCCACGATTGTTGACTTGGTAAACGCTGAATCCGTTGCGAGTTCCTCAGATCCTTGGATGACGAGTTTAACAAGCCATTGGCGGGAGGCAGTCATGGGTCTACTTATGGTGATTACATCATTGACGTTTGTCCGCCATCTGCGCAATCGCTCAAGCATTCCCTCTCCCCTGCCACCACCGATTGAAGACATCGAAAACTTGTCTACTGCCGAAGAAATATTGAATGAATCACCTGCAGTGGAATTAGAGTCTTCTGTGGGCATGGCAGCGAGACCGGAATTTGCTAACGCGAGTAGGCAATTCCAAGTCTATCCGCTTGGTGTGTATGATCGCCGAGAAACTCAGGAGGCGTCGTCTGTAGTGTGGCAGGCCGTGGCTGATGTCGAGACCGAACCTAGTTTAACCAATGAGTTAGATAAATTGCTAAGTGATTCACCAGCCGATGCGGCGGATATTTTACGACAGTGGGTAAGTAGTACAAATGATGGACCATGACACTTTACGACGAGCGGCAGTTTTAGTGGCAAGTCTCAAGCCTGGCCAAGCCGATGAATTGGTTGCTCAATTGTCGTCTCGCGATGCGAAACGACTACAGGCCTGTGTTGCCAATCTTTCGGCCGAAGACTTAGCTGCGTCAGCCGATGTGATAGAAGATTTCCTCGATCATCACCAAGAACCCGCCAAAGCACATACTGCGGAAATGTTGGCAACGCAAAAACCGGAACAACAATCGTCGGCAGCCTCAGTAATTAATGTTGCACCGGATTTTGATTTTTTAGACCAAGTGTCACCTACGTTGGTTGCGGATTTTTTGTCGAGTGTACATAGTCAAATCGGAGCAGCCATTTTGTCAGCGTTGCCCTCGAGATTTGCGGGCATAATTCTGTCCTATTTTGATTCTCAAAAACAACAGGACGTTTTAGACAGGATTGCAACTTCCGGTACATGTGCCGTTGAATCGTTGCAGTTCGCTGTGTTACTACTACAAGATCGGCTGCTGCAAATTGACACCAACGGTCAAGGACATAGTCCCCGGCCTGATACTAAAGCCCAAGAGATTCGGGCCGCCGCGCAAAGCAGTTTTCGCAATCGAACTATTTCTACACTGGATACACCCGGAACAGAGTTGGGTCATTTAGGGACTGGCCAGCGGTTTGAGCGGTCAATTATCGAAGAAGCCGAGCAGCCAATCACTTTGCGTTTTGAGGATTTGATATTGCTTGATGATCGCTCCTTGGCTCAAGTATTCCACGTCGTCGATTCGCAAGTCATGTTGTTGGCACTCGCCGGCGCGACGGTGGATTTCATTAAGCGAGTGTCGGGGCCGTTGACTAGTTCACAAAAAGAACGATTCAATGAACAAATCCAGACCCTCGGTCCAATTTCGCTCAGCGAGATAGAACAAGCTCAGCAAAATGTTGCGGAAACAGCAACACACCTTGCCAATGCTGGGCAGATTACGATTACGGGCCAGCAACCGTTTTTGGCCGCGGCTTAGAGTATTGCGTCCGTTACTGCCGCGGGTTTACTCGTGAGCACCAATGTCCGTAAGTTCGCTGAGGTCGTCGAGACGGTGTCTTGTTTTAGCGGTTCTTTTTTTTGCTTGGCGATCCGCCTTGGCAACTCGGATAAGGAAAAAAGCGATTACTAGCAGCGCCCCGATAAAGGCAATCGCAACATAGATTCCGTGACTGGACTTATCTACGGTTGGCTTCGCATGAATACGAATGGCGCTGGCGATAATCAGCGGACTGAGCTGTTCGCGTTCAGGACCGTCCCGCAATGTCAGCGCTGATTGATAGGACCAGAGTTTGAAAAAGACCCCTTGAACCGTCACTTTTTCGCGTAGTAGTTTGCGCCCGTCCACACCCTGCCGCAATTCGTTCATCGCCTGTTCTAATTCTGGCGGCAGATGATTTACGCAGACTTGTAGAGGAAATCGATTTTGAAAGATAATACCATCTTCGTCGGCATCATTAGTTTTCACTCGAATACGGTGTTTGCCAATTGGTATGGAGAGGTCGAGTTGCCAATAGTGGTCGCTATTGAGGCGCTGTTGCATTTTTGAGTTGACGATGGCAACTCGGCTAATTTGCCGCACGTCGCCTTGGACCGTCACAAATTGCCCTTGCAGAGCGCGAGTGTCATTGAAGTAATCCACAATTTCCGGAGTCGGAGGTGGTGATTGTTGATGGACGTGCTGGATTGAATCCAGTGCGGACGACGGCTGAAGAATTTTAAGAATTTGGTAGAAGGCCTCGCGGTCGTTATGGCCGAGTGCCGATTTGTTGGTGCGGCGAATTTCATCAAGCAAACCAGAATCAAAACCATGTTGGCTAAGCAGCACCATTGAGCTATGTACTTGTTGTTCCGTGGAAACGACGCTCGGCAGCCACTTAACTCGGGAAGCAGCCATAATTAATTCGAGTTGTTCATTTTCAGCGGTTGTTTTCAATAGTAAACCGTCGACAAGAATTGGTTCGTCAATTTCAAAGGGTACTTGCTGCTCTGTTTGTGGTGCTGGGGATTCTTTGGTAACAGCGGTCACGACTGCCGCTGGGCGTTTCCACGAAGCGGGAAACCAGGCGATGGGCAGTTTTCGCGTGGCGATGCGGATCGGTATATCGCTGTCGGTAGCTTTGATGGTCACCCAGAAAAACGAATTAAATCCAATCAGTCGAGCTGCTTCGGGGATGATGTATTGTCGTTTCACACTTGTTGCCCGTCCCCGAATTGTGAAAAACTTGATGCGATGTCGATCAACGTCGCTTGCCAAAATATCAAGCGTGATAGCAGAATCTGCGTTGGCGGTCGGTTTTGTCAATCGCTGAATGTCGCTTTCACTAATTTTCGGGAATACAGCAAGCAGCTTACCAATCGTATCGACGTCTTTTCCAACTACGGGGTCGAGGTCAATTAAAAAACGGAGTTCACTGGGTCCTATTCCGGAGATCTCTAAGATTTGTTCAGCCGTAGTGCTGTGGGCAATCGAAAATGGAAGCTGGTGTTCACTAATGTTGTTTTGATTCCATGGCAGCGGTTCGTCTGCGAGCAGGAAGCAATTGTGTCGAGCAAAATAGATTCCGCAAATAGCGATTGCGTAAAGCACCACTTGCAAGTGGGATTGCAATGTTGAACCGTGAGACTGGATGTTGGTAATGGACATGAATGGGGTGTGATTAGGAGTCGTTGGAAAAAGGAAGAATTATTAGGCGGATGAGTTTTGTTCTGCGAGTTGCTGGAGGGCTTCTCGAGTCGGAGGTGCTACTTCATCATCACTTAGACCGGCTAAATGCTGTGATATATCTGTTGGGGATGTATCTGTAGCAGTGTGCCCTTTCCAGTGGCTCATCAAGTATACGCCGCCGGTGAAGCCGATAGCGAGGATCAGGGGAATTGCAAATATTGCCCAAACGGGTAGCTGAGACGCCGGTTTTGCAGAAGTCGTTGGCGGCATTTGTTCATGAGGTAACCATTGAAAAGAATTGGCGAGCATCAATGGCGAGGAAAACATCTGTCCTTGTGTTCCGACGTGCGCCCAAGATTTGAAGAAATACCCAGTTACTTGAACCACGTCATTCATGTCTGCGGTGCGGCGGTCGATATCTTTGTCTGGTAGCGACGGAAAACCGCTTGGCGGTTGCAGACAGTACACGATTAAGGGAGTGGTGCCACCGCCGCTGGGACGGATTACAAGGACATAGTATTGTTGGATGTCGAGTTGGTTTGTGGGTGCTTGGACACGATACGCTTTACGGACTTCACCCCGCATGGAAATTAGTTTTCCGCGAAACGTATCTTGCTGTTTCGAGAGTTCAAGAATGTTGGGCCTGACTAGGACACTCGCTTGCAAGCGGTCAGCTGTGGCAGTGCGTAGTGTTTCGAGCATCCGGAACCACGCTAAGTTGTCGCTATTGCGAAACACCGTGTGGTCGTCGATTCGTGAGATTCCAATTTGATCGAGGATGTGTTGAATGAATTGATATTCGGTTTGATTTGCCTCTGTGGCTTGCGCGTCAGGAGTTGTTTCAAGGATGTCGAGAAATGCTTTGCGGAGCGTTTGGGTCCACCGCGTTCGCAGTTGACTAAGTACGGCTTGAGCGCGAGTCTTCTGTTCGGGTGTAAGTGCTGTTGTTGTCGAGTGAATCGACAGCATGAGTTGTTGTTCGTATTTTTGGTACAGCAAATCTATTTTTTGGTACAGTTCCCACCAGCGGGTTTGTTGTTGATCATTGCCACGCTCCCCGTTGCGTGCGCGTTGCAGAGTGTCCAGTAATGTTTGTTGTTCAGCCGCTGTTAAATTTTTTAGGATAGCAATCCACAGCGTGCGGTGAGTTGATTGTAAGTCTCTGGAGGCTTGGCTAGCTGTTGATGGTAATGGATTGCCAAATCTTGCAAGTTGCGGATCAAACAAGGGGTTGGCATTGTTGCCTGATGTTCCGCTGGTCGATGAATTTGCGTCGACTGCTGTCTGCTCATCAAAGAAACGAAACAAATCGGGATCACGAACTCTCTCCATCATAACCACGACGGTCATCAGCAAGGCGACGAGGGCAAATAGCTTGTATTGAACTTTTCGAGAAAAATAGTTTGGCGGTGGACGTCGTTTGCCAGCTCCTTGACCAGGCCGTGTGTCTTTCCCAACGGCTTGATCTTCGTCTCGAATTGATTTGCTATTTCTAAAATGCACGCTCGATGTCTCTCCAAAATGTCCTCTTTTGGCGGTGTTCTTTTATTTTACCAACAAGAGTTGACGTTGAGCCCTTAATTATTGTGAATCCTTGATGGTCGAGCAATGTTTGTGTGGACCCAGTAGCGAAGCGAAAATGGTTGTGGATGGGCTAGATTATGGCCTAAGCTTGCCCATTGTAACACGAGGGGGATTTCCATTAAGAGGTTAGTTGATCGGAGGACAGTCTTCGCCGATAAGTAGGTTTGTGAAGGGCTTTTTCGTGGTAGGGGATACTTGCTTCTGGGTAGCTAAACTTATAGGCTATAGCATAGCGATGGTCGTTGTGAAATAGAATTTATTTTACAAAACTGGGAACTCTCGCCAGTGTTACGTGAACAGGAAATAAAATAGATCATAGATCATCATAATAATTCCTATTATGAAAGCTGCAGAAGTTTCGCAAGTTGCAAGGATTGTGAAGGTACTTTTGCGGCTGTAGTGCGTTACAATTGTCGTGACCTACTCACAAGGTTGGTCTCTTTAGCTTCGCAACTTGTATCTCTTCTAAAACGGTAAATAAAAGAACATTAATGATCTGTTGTAGAACTCTATTACTACTAACGCGTCGAGCATTACCCACGCGATTTGCAATACTTGCCGTATTCCTGCTGGGCGTGACCATACTGGGTCGAGAGGCGGTCCAGGCAGAGGAGCCTGCGGGCGCGTTTTTACGATCGCTACGAGAACTGAAGTATTATGATTTAGCCGAGTACTACTTGGATCTACAAGTCGAGAAGGATCTACTTTCGCCTGAGTTTCGTGTCAAGCTAGACTATGAGCGTGCCCTTGTTCTCATTCAGAGTGCTCGGCTGATTGGCAACGGCGACGAGCGAGATAAGCAATTTGCAGTTGCTCAACAATTACTAGAGAAGTTTGCTCAGGGGTCTCAAAATGCTGAACTACAGATCCTCGCGAGTAACGAGTTAGGCAACCTATTATTTCTGCGAGCCAATCTTATCTTATTCGAAGCGAGTAAAGACGATAACAAGACGGTTCGCGATGACATGTTAGGTAAAGCTCGAGCGCTGTTGAAACGAGCTCGTGAGATCTATGTGGCGGGTCGAACGCAACTGAAAACGGAATTAGAAGCGATACCGAAGATTTTGGATGCCAAAACGCAACAGCCACAAATTGAGCGGCGGAAATCGCTGTATGGTAATTACTTGCAGGTGATGATTACCGCCACGAAATTGCTTGAGGAAATCGGTAAGACGTACGATCCGGGCACAGCTGAACACAAGGCCGCATTTGAACAAGCGTTGCCAGAGTATGAGGAAATAGCGATTAAGTATCGTAACAAAGGTGCTGGGTTAATAGCCTTGGTTGCCCAAGGACGGTGCTATTTGGCAATTGACGACACTAAGCAAGCAATGAGTTATCTCAGACAGGTGGTCGACCAACGCGAAACACCAGGCTTTAGAAATATTGTCACGCTAGCAATGCCGCTGTATATCGAAGTCCTATCGCATGAATCGGTAAACCAGATTGAACAGGCATTGGCGATTGGCGTCGAGTGGAACGCAGATATACGGCCCAATGAAGCATACAATGCCGAATGGCAGGCATTTCAACTAGAGCTTGCACGGGTCTATATTCAAAAGGCTCAGACCTTGGAAAAGAAAAACCCCGAGGATCGTGAAGCCCGCAAGGCATATGTAGCAGCTCGCAAACTAGCACAACAAATTCTCAAATACCCTGGGCAGTATAAAAGTGCCGCGCGTGATCTGATCGCGTCTCTGCCTGACTTGCCAGGTGGTGCGAATGAAGAAGAAAAAACTCCAGAGACCTTCGCCGAGGCTTTGGCGCAGGGCAAGGAATATATGGAGGCGGCTCAAACGATGGAATTTACCATTAAGAGTTTGCCGGCAACCATTGAGGTCGAGACCGATGAGGCTAATAAGATTGTTTTAGTAGCTCAACTGCGTGAAGCGCGGGAAAATTATAAATCAACGCAAGCTGCAGCTGTGTCATATTATGAAATGGCATTAGCGTTTACCGATGCTGACACGCCAGTGGAACAACTGCAGGAAGTCTATTACTATTTGACATTCATCAATTACAGCCGCAAACAATATTTTGAAGCGGCGGTTTTGGGCGAATATTTGGCGCGCCGATATCCCGGCACCAACGCCGCTCGACCTTGTGCAAAAATTGCCTTGAATTGCTACCAATTACTCTACAACCAAGCTGCCAAAGACGACCGCGAATTTGAAGTCTTGCGATTGATTGATATCGCTGAATATACGATCAAGAATTGGGAAACTAGTGAGGAAGCGATAGATGCTCGACGAAGACTCGTGCCCTACATGATCGAAGCTGGCCGCTTTGATGACGCCCGTACCTATACGTTGGATATTCCGGAAGGGGCTCCGGAGCGATTGGAGTCTGAATTACGTTTGGGCCGAGCGATGTGGTTGCGGTATCGCCAAAGAACGGCGGAGGAGAAAAAACTAAAAGAGAATCAATCTAATCCAGCGCGACTTGCTGAGTTGGCAACCGAGATTCCGCAGTTGTTAGCAGTTGCTGCCGAAATGTTGACTGCCGGCACAGACCATTTAGCCGCCAGTGCAAAAACTGCTCGAATTACTTCCAGTTCCGTGAACGGTTTGTTGTCGGCTTGTCAGTATTATATTCAAGTGGGTGAGTCAGCCAAAGCAGTCACTCATTTAGAAGCCGATGATTATGGATTGCTGACGTTGATTCGAAATAACAACCCCGCGGCCAGCAGTTCTTCGCTAGCTGAACAAGGTTTTCGAATTGCCCTAAGTGGCCATATCGCCATGCTTGGATCTGGTGAGGACGCCCAAGCACACATTGACGACGCCAAAGCAATCATGGCTGAGCTAAACGACCTTGTTGGCGAAACACCGGATGGGCAAAAACGTTTGGTGAGCATTTACTTTACGTTGGCTCGAGAATTGGAAGCTCAATTAGCCGCAGCCAGTGATGACGCTCAGCGACAGGTGCTCGCCAATGGTTTCGAAACTTTCCTCAATGAAGTCAGCAAGACGTCGGACCAGTTTACCGTTCGGCATTGGGTTGGCGTTACGATGCAGAGTCTCGGTAATGGATTTGAGGTCAACGGCAAGATGACGCCTCGAGCCAAAAAGTATTACGAAAAAGCGATTGCTCAATTTACCTCGATTAAAACAACAGGCAAAGCGGATCCGACTTGGGTACACCAAGACCCTGCGACGGCGCAGGCATATATTGGTTCGATTCGCTTGAATTTGGCTCAAGTCATGAAGAAGATCGGTGATTACCCCGCCGCCTCGACAGAGCTTGCTTACATTCTGTTAGCGACGCCATCGAACGTCAGCGTTCAAATAGAAGCCGCACGCACTTATAGTGAAATAGGCATGCTGGAAAAGGATTCGGCTAAATATTTGCTAGCCATTGGGGGTGCTCGCAAACTAAAGAGTGGCGACAACTTAATCTGGGGTTGGCGAAAAATAAGCCGGTTAACGCAGGGTAAAGATGCATTTAAAAACGAATACTATGAGTCGCGACTGGGGATGGCCGAGGCCCGTTTGGGTTTTGCAATGTTGAAGACGGGTGAAGACAAAAAGAAATATTTGGGTTACGCCAAATTAGAGATACTCAATACAAAGAAAATATACCCAGAACTTGGCGGGCCTGAATTCCAGGCTCGCTTTGATGCGATGTTAAGGCAAATTCAAAAAGCTCTGGGTGAACGTGTTACTGGTTTAGCAAACAAGTAGAGTTAGCCCAGTGTGGCTATGAGGAAAATGCTGTTGTCGCCCATACGCGGATGACAGCCGATTGATAAAAAGATAAATAGGGATATTACAAATGATCAAACGATTGCAACTAATAAAGCTCGTGCTATTGTCGAGTCTGTTTTTGGTCGGTACGACTGCTGTGCAAGCTCAGGTCAAGGATCAGATTTACTTGATCAGCAGTCCTAGTGATTCGGTGAAGGGTTTGATTGACTCGATTACCAAGAACGAAGTGACCGTGCGAGTTAACGGTGTGCCGCGTAAGTTGGCCGCCAACGACATATCGCGGATCCAATTTGTGGATTCCCCTACGGAAGTCTTGCAAGCGTCCGCGATGTTTCGAAACGGGCGGTTAAAAGATGCTCGAGCCGAACTTGCAAAGGTGAATCTTGCGGCGATCCAGAATAATTTCGTCAAACAGGATGTTGCTTATATGTTTGCTGCAGTGGATGCCCGCAGTGCTCTTGCTGGTGACGGTGATAAAATGCAAGCTGGTTCCGTGTTAGTCACGTTTTTGCAACAACATGCTGATAGCTATCATTATTATGAAGTCGTCGAGTTGTTCGGTGATTTAGCGTACGCGGTGGGAAGTTTTGACAAGGCTGCTGAACAGTACACTATTTTAACGACATCTCCTTGGGCAGATTTACAGATCAAAGGGACGTTGCGATTAGCTAATTCAACAGTGGGTAAAGGCGAGTATGCCGCTGCGTTGGTCATGTTCGAGAAAGTCGCTGCGGTTCCAGCGACGACGCCGTTGATGCAAGCGACCGTTTCTGAGGCAAAAGCTGGCCAAGCAAGGTGTTTGGGTGAAACGGGAAAAGCGGTAGCTGGGATAGCTCTGACTGATAAGTTGATTAAGGACAATGACCCGAAAACGCAGAAACAGTTATTTGCTCAAGCATACAATGCTCAGGGTGTTTGTTACCGCAGCAATAAACAGCCCAAAGATGCTATCCTTGCGTTTCTACACACCCACTTAATATTTAACGAATCTGCGGATGCACATGCGGAATCACTGTATCACTTGTCGCAACTGTGGACCGAGGTTAGTAAAGCGGATCGTGCTCAAGACAGCAAACGTCTGCTGCGAGAAAAGTATGCGGGCACCTTTTGGGAACAGAAATCACGAGCAGAATAATCCACATTCATTTGCTCCCGAGCTTTTATTTTGACGTCCGTTCGGGAATAATACAGAGTCCATTGCAACGAACATTAATCATAATCACATCCCTTAAACAAATAGACTAATACTATCATTTTACTTATGCGGTATTTTTGTACCACACTCAACAATGAGTTTTAGATTCAAAGAACGGAGACAATAATGGTTCAATTAGCAATTCCAGCGTGGCCCAAATGGATTTTGACAGGGCTAACGGCATTAGCGCTAGTTGTCGGTTTGGGCGATTCGCTCAGCCTTAACATGACATCAGTGGCGGTTGCACAAGATGAGCTGCCTGAGGAAAACGAGCCTGAAGAGGCCGCTGCGGAACCGGCTCCGGACAATAACGAAAACGAGGCGGCGGCCGCAGATGCCGCAGCGGGAGAAACGTCTTATCTGGCTTGGGTGTTTGAAGCACTTGGTGTCAGCTATATGCTAATTTTTCTCGGACTTTCTTTTACACTCGTAGCCCTGTTTGTCATGAACTTGATCACCAGTGCTCGCAGTAAAGTTTGCCCGGTGCATCTAGTCGAAGACTTTGAAGAGATGCTCGACAATAAGCAATATCAAGACGCTTACGAATTAGCCAAGGAGCACGAATCTGTACTAGGTTCTGTTTTGTCAGCTGGTTTAGCGAAGCTGTCAGCTGGGTATCCTCAGGCTATCGAAGCGATGCAGGAGATTGGTGAAGAAGAGAATATGAAGCTTGAACATCGATTGAGTTATATGGCTTTGATCGGAACGATTTCACCGATGGTTGGATTGTTTGGAACGGTTCACGGGATGATCTCGGCGTTTCAGGTTATCGCAACGGGTGGGTCGACACCGGAAGCTTCCGAGCTTGCCGGTGGTATCTCAACTGCTTTGTTTACAACTCTCTTAGGGTTGGCGATCGCCATTCCAGCTATTGCTGTTTATAACATTCTCAAAAACCGAGTAGCACGACTGATGCTAGAAGTAGGCATTCTCAGTGAGGGATTGATGGGGCGATTTGAAGGTGTAGGCAAGAAATAGAAACCGATGCGAATTAAAAAACAAAAATCCGAAATCCTCGAAGGCGATTTGACGCCGATGATTGACATGACGTTTCAGTTAATCGCTTTCTTTATGGTGCTGATTAATTTCACCCAGAGCGAAACTAATGACATGGTTCAATTACCGGATAGTGCGCTGGCTAAGCCACCAGATTCGCAATTGGAGAATCTGGTGATCATTCATCTTGGTCAAGACGGTACGGCCGTCATGAACCATACCGAAGTGAATTATCTCGGCCTACGCCATTATCTGGACGTTGAATATTATCGCATTGACGTACAAACGACGGACAATCCCAAGCAAACGACGATAGTTATTCGTGCGCACAAGGCTGCCAAAGGGGGAATGGTGCAGGAGTTGATTCAGATTTGCCAAGAGGCAGGTTTTGAGAATTTTGCCTTGCGTGCCGAAGAAAATATAAATAGCGCTCCCAAATACATAACGCCATTAGGGGGCTAATTGAGACAACAATGAAGATACGTAATACTGATGGCGAAGGTGAAAAAATCGAACTGCAGATGACTCCGATGATTGACATCGTGTTTCAACTGCTTGTGTTTTTCATTATGACGTTCAAGATTGTCGCGATGGAAGGTGATTTCAATATCCGCATGCCGGCGGCAGCACCACAAGCTGCGCCGCCTGATCAAATGGAGTTTCCGCCGATGAAGCTATACCTGTCTGCCAACGAAGATGGCACTCTGGATGGTATACGCTTAAATGAAGAGAGTTTGCCGACGATACAGCATTTGAATTCGCGTATTCAAGAGTTGATTGGGACCGATGGCGGTCCGAGTCGCGAAACTGCTGAAATCGAAGTCGGTTTTGATTATGACTTGCATTATGAGTGGGTGATTGGTGCAATCACCGCAGTGTCTGGCACAAAAGACGCGCATGGCAATGTTGTGCGATTAATCGAGAAGATTCGATTCAATACGCCTGAGTCACCAAACGAATAGAATCGTGCGCGGTTCTGCTAGTGTTTTGTTTTCGCTAAGCCCGTGGGTGGAATTCTTTGTGCACTTTTTGCAAGTGGGACTGGTCCACGTGTGTATAGATTTGAGTGGTCGCAATGCTTGCGTGCCCAAGCAGTTCTTGTAGTTGACGCAGGTCAGCGCCTCCAGCGAGCATATGTGTGGCAAAGCTATGCCGCAGTGAATGTGGGCTGATGGAATTGGGTGCGCCGATGCGAGCGGCATATTTTTTGACCAGTTCCCAAATTGCCTCACGCCGCAACGGCTTACCAGTGCGACTGAGCAGCAGCGAATTAGAAAGCGCTTGTTCGTCGACGAGCGTGGGACGTTCATGTTCAAGATAATTTGAGATCGATTGAACCGCTTGTTGTGCTAATGGTACTAACCGTTGCTTTCCACCCTTGCCATGATATTTGCAATAGGCATCCTCCAAATGCGTATTGGCGACGGTCAGATGCGAAACTTCTGATGCTCGACATCCGGTGGCGTATAGAAGTTCCAGCAGCGCGCGGTCTCGTAGTGGATAACTATCACGATGGTTAGGAGCATTGAGCAGGCGCTGGACACTGCCAGGGGTTAAAATCTCTGGAATGCGTTGCCATAATTTTTGGCTGCCTAAGAGCTCAGCTTTGTTTTCCGAGAGAATTCCTTCAAGCTGGAGGAATCGAAAAAAAACTCGCAGCGACACGATATTGCGAGCGATGCTGCTTGGTGCGAGGTTGTGTTTTTTTAGTGTCGAGATGAAGTCGGATAATTTGGTGATGGATAGCTTGGCGATCTTGCGTTTTCCTAGCCAGTGATTAAATCGAGTGATATCACGGCGATAGGCAGCAATACTGTTTTCTGCTAAATGACATTCATTGCGCAGATAGTGAACAAAGGCGGCAACAGTATTGCCGATGACGGGCGACTGCGTTTTTGAAGCGTTTCGTTTTATTCGGTTGCGTAGCAAACGCATATTTTCGTTGTCTTTGAAAAGAGATATACAGAAAAGAAATAATGACCACCCACAATAGAATTCGACTATGCTACGGAAGAATCTACACTGTGCATTTTATCAGAGTAAACAACGCTTGGCGCACCAATTGGTTATGCCGGTTATAACGGTCAGCAAAAAGTTTTTTGACGAAGACGCGGCTGATTTGTGGCAAGACGTAAGTTGCTTAACCTCACAGGGCGAAGATAGTAGAGTGATATATCGGTTGTTTTTGTGAAGTCGAGTGTGCAGATGAATATATTAGTGACAGGAGCAGCAGGCTACATCGGCAGTCATACTTGTCGTTACTTAGCCGCACATGGACATCAAATTGTTGCGTATGACAATTTGAGCCGCGGACATCGACAAGCTGTCGAGCGTGCGCTACCTAACCATCCATTTATTCTCGGCGACTTGCACGACGTATCGTTGTTGCGTGGCACAATGCAGCAGTACCAGATCGAAGCGGTCGTTCATTTTGCTGCGTTTGCATTAGTCGGAGAATCTGTTGAAAACCCCGAGTTGTATCACCACAATAACGTTGAGGGTACGCGGTGCTTAATCGAAGCAGCGATCAAAGAGCACGTCCAAAAGTTTGTGTTTTCTAGCACCACCGCGATTTATGGTGAACCAGAAATGATACCGATTACAGAGTCTTGCCCTGCTCGACCGATCAGTCCCTATGGTCAAACCAAATTAGATGTTGAGCAATTACTACAACAAGCGCATGTAAAACACGGCTTGGGGTTTGCAGCGCTGCGGTACTTTAATGCAGCTGGGGCTGACCCTGCGGGTGATATCGGTGAAGATCATGACCCAGAAACGCACTTAATTCCCATCGTTTTTCAAGTCGCTTTGGGGCAACGTGCAGACATTTCCGTATTCGGCGATGATTATGCGACGCCAGACGGTACGTGCGTGCGTGACTATGTTCATGTATTGGACCTTGCAGACGCTCATTTGCGGGCGTTGGATCGAATACAGGAGAGGCAGTCTATTCAAGTTAATCTGGGATCTGGCACTGGGCATTCGGTAATGGAGATTATCGAGGCAGCTCGAGCCGTGACCGGACAAAAAATTCCAACGGCGGTGGTCGCTCGGCGCCCCGGTGATCCGCCATTATTAATTGCGGATAATCAATTAGCTCGCGATACACTGGGGTGGCAACCACAGCATTCCAGTATTGAGGAGATTATGTCGACGGCTTGGAATTGGCATCAATCACATCCACAGGGTTACCGCTCCACGAATGACAAGGCGACAGGATAATAAATGCAGGATCTCATAATTGAAAAACCGTATCGATTTGTGCCACCGGCTAAATGTAAGCTAGTCATATGGCTGACGTGCAAATTTAGTTTGTTTCGTTATTGGTTGCGCCGCGCCGAAGGTATTATTGAGTTTGAAGTGATCAACGCGGAGAAGATTGTCGATTCGATTCGAGCGGGACATGGAATTGTGTTAGTAGGGAATCACTGTCGCAATGCGGATCCGATGGCGATTGGCGAAGTTGCCAAAGCGGTTGATTGCTATTTCTACAGCATGGCGAGTTGGCATCTGTTTAACCAGAATTGGTTCATGCGGTGGGCGATTCCACAATTGGGTGGTTTTAGTATTAACCGAGAAGGCGTGGATCGCACGGCGCTAGAGTTTGCGATTAATGTGCTGGTCACGGCGAAACGACCTTTAGTGATTTTTCCTGAAGGCTCGGTTTCACGCAGCAATGATTATTTGCACCCGTTCTTAGGGGGCACTGGTTTTATTGCACGATCCGCAGCTCGACGGCGTAAAAAACGAGATGCTAATTTAAAGGTTGTCATCCATCCGATTGTATTTCGTTATCAGTTTATTGGCGATTTCGAAGAGGCTACCGAGTATTCTTTGACTTTACTTGAGTCTCATCTGGATGTGCCCGTACAGGCAGATTTGCCACTGCTTGAACGGATTCGCTATGTGGCGAGTGGTTTGCTTGCACAACGAGAAAAATCATATTTGGGACATGTGCAAGCGGGTGAATATTATGACCGCATCATGAAGCTTGCCCAAAGTATTCTTGAAACGCAGGAGCAAAAATGGAAAGGCGAGGTTCAGCAGGGGGATTTCGTTGCGCGGGCAAAAGCTCTGCGGCCGTTGATGGTTCCTGATTTGGCCAATGGACTTCTTGATGAAGAAGAAGCAAAGGAACGTCGTCAAGATTTGTTTGATATCAATACGGTGCAGCAGCTTAGCTATTACCCAGTCGACTATATCGGACCGGCTGATGGGCATTTGCCCCGCGAACGCATTTTGGAAGTGCTGGAGCGATTAGAGGAAGATTTATTGGACAAGGTGACCATTCCCCGCCGGTATAAATTGGTATTGGACGTGTTGGATGCGATCGAAGTACCTACTGAAAAGGCTCCTCGCAATGAAGATGATCCGTTGATGCAAGAGGTCGCTTCCGCATTACAAGCTAGCTTGGACGTGTATTCACAAGCCGCCGAGTCCTATGTTGCGGATCCGACTATGTGAGTTTGGTCAGGTTTTGCAGTGGTGGATAATTTCAACCACGAATTTATACTATTTTACACGAATATGAAAACCGGGCGACTTGCGATAATTCTCAGATAGGTTCAAAATTAAGGGCTCCAGCCCCTGTTTGGTTCTTGTCGATATCTGTATAGGTGTTTATATTTAGTTGTTTCACATTGAGTAAAACAAAAACGAAGGTTTGAAGTATTATGAAAGACGGCATACATCCCGATTACATTGAAACTGCAGTCAAATGCGGGTGTGGTAATAGCTTTACCACGCGCAGTACGCGGAGCGAGTTGAAAATCGACATTTGTTCTAGCTGCCATCCATTTTACACGGGCAAACTGAAGTTTATAGACGCAGCTGGTCGCATCGAGAAATTCCAAAATAAATTTGCTGCCGGAACTTATGCCAGTTTGCAACCGCCCAAAAAAGGCAAGAAGAAGAAATAGCTTCCCAAAGCTAAAATCAGTCCTAAGTGATCGAGCACAGCGGCTCTTGTCACCGGACTGTCGCATCTCGCAGTGATCGGTCTTGCCGGTTACTGCGTTTGTCATTTACGCTTTGAAGCAGATGCTTTGAATAGACATTAAGACGGAGGCCATAATTGCTCCTCCAAAACAAGGAAACTGTGCTTTGCGCGAAATGCTTGACGAGAAGCTCGCTCGATATGAAGAGTTAGAGCAAATGATGACTGACCCAGAGGTGCTCACTAATTCGAGCAAGTTGGCGGCCGTTGCCCGCGAGCATGGTCGCTTGGCAAAACTAGCGACACTTTATCGCTCGTTCAAACTGATGCTCGATGAGATTGCCGAACTCAACGAAATGGCCGGGAGTGATGACCCAGATGAAAAAGAACTAGCATCAATTGAGTTGCCAGAAATCAAAGAGCGACGCGAAGCCGCTTGGAACGATTTACTAGAAATTACAATCGGTGGCGATGACGCATCACGCAATCGTTGCGTGATGGAAATTCGTGCCGGAACAGGTGGCGATGAGGCAGCGCTGTTCGCACGTGATTTATATGAAATGTATAAGAAACACAGTGAAAATAGACGTTGGAAAGTTGAGGTAATTGAAGCCAGTCCGACGGAACTCGGCGGCTTCAAAGAAATCATGCTGTCCTTTGACGGTGAAGGTGCTTTTCGGGAACTCGCTTATGAAAGTGGCGGACACCGCGTACAACGTGTTCCCGATACCGAAACCAAAGGTCGGATCCATACCTCTGCCGCGACCGTCGCCGTGTTGCCTGAACCCGAAGAATTGGAAATCGATATTAAGTCGGATGACTATCGAAAAGATATTTTTCATGCGAGTGGTCCGGGTGGGCAACATGTTAATAAAACCGCATCAGCCGTGAGGTTGACTCACTTCGAAACAGGCATCGTCGTCTCGATGCAGGACGAAACAAGTCAGCATAAGAACTTGGCCAAGGCGTTGAGAATTCTGCAGGCGCGAGTCTACGAATTGTTTCGTCAACAAGAGCATGAAAAGCGAGCGAGCGAGCGGCAGTCACTCATTGGTTCAGGGGATCGAAGTCAACGTATTCGCACCTATAACTTTGCTGAAAATCGCGTGACGGATCATCGTATCAATGCCACGCTTTATAAGCTCGATCAGATTTTGGCGGGTAATCTGCAAATGTTGACCGACTTGTTGATTGATCATGATCGCAACCAACTACGAGAATCTATGGGTGCCCTAGATGACTGATCAAGGAAGTCAGGCAAATCAGGTGGGCCAAGAAACACAATGGACCGTGCTGGCCTTGCTAGATTGGACCAAAGACTACCTCGAGAAAAACGACTCGGAATCGCCACGGCTCGATGCGGAAATACTGCTCGCCCATAGCAT
>Ga0208879_1001067_pt1 | contig 26703 bp, 21 predicted proteins | sample Knorr_S15_td_Bot_FD_185605 | JGI IMG/M metagenome (GOLD analysis project Ga0208879, IMG submission 185605) | Marine microbial communities from Southern Atlantic Ocean transect - Knorr_S15_td_Bottom_ad_5009_LV_A (SPAdes) (version 2) | ecosystem: Environmental > Aquatic > Marine > Oceanic | place...
GCGTCAACCAAATAAAATCGTTTATCAGAAGTCGTTTTAATAGATCTAATTTGAGTGACTAGGAATCCGCTTTCGGCAACTAAAAAGCGGCCAGGCTCAATTTCTAAGCATACCTCATGACCAACTTGATCGACAATCCGCTGTCGTGCAGCGTTCCACAATGCGTAGAACTGCCGCAAATCAATATGTGCCTCTTCTGCACTATAGGGGATCGGCAACCCACCTCCGGTACTAATCGTACGGACCGTATCACCAACAACGGCAACCGCTTTTTCAAGCGCACCACAAACCTGCGACAAATGCTCCATGTCACACCCTGAACCAATATGCATATGCAATCCGGTAATGGTGATGTCATACCGAGCAGCGAGCGTTTTACACTCTGCTAGTTGCTCGTGCCAAATTCCATGTTTTGATTGAGAGCCGCCGGTGTTTGTCTTTTCACTGTGTCCGTGCCCAAACCCCGGGTTGATCCGCAACGTAATTTCTACGCCCGGCGTCACCTTGCCGAGCTGCTCAATCATATCCACCGAACCACAATTAACGTGAATGTTATGTTCCTGCACAAGCGCCAGCGCATCTTGATCAAAGATATCTGCGGTGTAAACGATCTCAGGCCCGCGGCTAGTATCGCTGCCTCCTTGATATCCAACGCGTAGTGCCCGATGAATTTCACCCGCACTGACCGCATCTAGAACGACCCCGTGCTGTTTCATCAACGCAAGAATTGCTAGGTTCGAATTGGCCTTTTGGGCGTAACGTACCACATCAAATTCACTGAGCTCCGCCACGCGTCGCAAGATAACTTCAGCATCATAAACAAAGGTTGGTGTACTGAACTGCGTTGCAATTTCTTTAATTGAAATCGCCGCAATATGAGTACGCGTGGTTGGAAATAGATTATTGGAGGTAGAACTGGACATCGATAAACCTAAAAGTCACCAACAGGGGTTGTCTGGAAAATAAAAAAGCGGTGTCTGGCTGATGACCCGACACCGCTTTTATCATCTGGTCAATAACTTTGCTTAGAAAGGGCTATCATCCAACCCTGCTCCAGCTTGAGCGGCCTGTATGCCAACTGCAATGGCTTTAAGCACACCGGCTTCCAGTTCAATGCGGTAACGAGCACCATTCTTGATTGCCGTGAGTTCCATGCTAGCGGTATCCTTACCAGCAACGGATGCGGCGGCGGCGGCGGCTTGCTGCAAAGTCAGATCTTGCGTTTGCTCTGCGGCAAACTGCAAAATCTTATTCGCCGAACCCTTTAACAAGGCGGCTGAAACTTTTTTGCCTTTGTCCGCTGCCGATGCAGCGATTGCGGCTTCCAATCGTTTGAGATTGTCTTTGCCAACGCCAATGTAAATTCGATCAGGACCCATCCCGATACTAATTTCAACAGCATCGCCAAAAGCTGAACGCGCTTCGGCTTCGTACTCAGGAATCGGAATTCGAATCACATGAAAAGAAGTACCATCATCCCTTATCAGTGCGTCGATTTCTACTTCCGGAAAAGAAGGGTCTTGCTCAGTGGCAATTTTTACAAAGTCACGGACGATTTGATCCAGCTGTTCGGCTTGTGGCACTACCGCCGCTGCGACCACTGAGATCCCCGCATCACTCAAATCCACACTGCCGGCCAAGTCGATTTTGCCGGAGCTCAGTGTCGCCTTACCAACATCCATAAAAGTAGAAACCGCTTTGATCGCCAAGGACCGTAATTCCTCATTAGGAATCGTCGGGTCGTTTTGGAGTTGAGCAATCGCCTGACTTCGCAAAGCTTCAAGTGTTACATTAAATTGCTCTACTTGAGACGTATCAAACGACGATGACAAATTCATTTGAGCGGCAGCGGAGTCGGTAAGAAAACCAGCCAATTGGGTGGTCGTATCTTCGTAAGCAAACTGCTTCGCTGTATCAGATCCCTCTTTGGCTGTAATGCCAAAATCGAGATAAACAGATTGACGCGTTTGATCAATGTTAAATCCGACAGTAATCGATTCAAGCTCGTTGATCATTTTTTCGACGTCTTTCATGCCTTGTTGAGCAATCGCTCGACGTGCTTCAAAGGCGTCTTCCGTTTCATTTGGCAATCGCTGTTGAATCGACTGTTGCATGCCAACTTCGATCTGACTCATCATCAATTGCTTGAATACTTCAGGAATTGCATCGATGTTACCTTGAATGGCAACGTCATATTGCTTATCCAAGCCGCCTAGCAAGGCAACTGGGTCAGCCGGTGGGGTGGCAAGAGCTTCTTTGGTATTGGAAACAAATGCCCAGCCGGTGCCTTGTTTGATATAAATAGGTGTTCCGCCTGCATCAATCTTGGTTAAGCCTTCAGGTGTCGATTCAGCAATAATTCCGAAGCCTGCTAGAATCTGCAAAATTTGATCGACATTATTCGTTGGAAGAAAGGCCAGCAGTTTATAGCCCAATATTCCATCTGGCTGGACGATCATACCAATTGGCTTGGTAGTGTCCAACATTTCAGCAAATCCCGCTCCCTGTAGTTCCACAAGTTGAGCGGTTCCCGGAGGACCCACGAGATCAAGCAAATAAACGAGATCTTTTGATAAATCGTTGTAATTATTAATTGCTACAATCGCCATCGGTTTTTCGGCAGCAGTCTGAGCGTCAACTTGCATTTGAGGCAAAACGAGCCCCAACAATATTGCTGCAACGAGCGTTGCTTGTTTGAACATTTTCATAATAACCTTCTCCAAAAAGGGAGTGATAAGATAAGGGGCAAGGGGGCTAGCGGTGGCGTGCTATCATACTAATGATGGCTTGCCAACCAAAATGACTATTCCCAATCCGTTGGACGTTATTCGACAGAGTCCATCGCTGTCACTGATTCAATATTTATTCGTTTACAATCGCAAATTATTACGACTACCGTTCTCGAAACGTGATGCGGCCTTTGGTGAGGTCGTACGGTGAAAGTTCAACGCGAACCTTATCGCCAGGCACGATACGAATAAAGTGTTTTCGCATGCGACCAGCAACATGGGCTAGAACTTCTGCTCCGTTATCCAACTGCACACGAAACCTAGTATTCGCTAATGCCTGGGTAACAGTGCCTTCTACTTCAAGTGCTTCTTCTTTCTTCTTATTCATACAGCCTTAAACCTAATAGCCTATTATGTGTTTCGATACGTTACTAAAGTTACCTATTAAAAGCAAATCGATTCCTTAATCCATCGATTTCTCTATTCCCTGAGTTTAAGACACGATATCGTTGATAACCAGTCCTGTTTTGGTTAATTTGAGCGAATCTGTTACCGCTCTAATGCTATTTGCAACCGCTCGAGGATAGAATCGCTCTCTTCAATACCCACAGACAGTCGTATCGTGGCACCATTAACGCCAAGTTGTTGCTGTTGCTCGAGAGATAATCCTCGATGACTAGTAGAAAGAGGATGGCTGACCGTCGTTGTCACATCGCCCAGTGAAGGACAAAACGCGAGTGCGGGGCTCGCCACCACTTGATCCGCTGCCACGCGACCGCCAGTCATCTGAAACGTGACAACATGACCGCTACCTTGAATAAACTGCCGCTGTGCCAATTGAAAATCATCATGTGATTCCAAGCCTGGATAAACGACCCGCTCTACCGCGACGTGCTTGTTCAAGTATTCAGCTACCGTGAGCGCCGACTCACACGCGCGGTTTATTCTGAGTGCCAACGTCGCAACACCACGACATGCCAACCAGCACTCCAACGGACTACTAGCCAAGCCCCACGTTGAGTTCACCGACTCTACCCGCTCCCAGTTGTCGTGATTCCCGGCAAGCATGCCGAGCATAATATCGCCGTGTCCATTCATAAACTTACTAACACTTTCAAGCACTAAATCCGCGCCCAGCTCAATAGGTTGACATACCATCGGTGTCGCAAAAGTATTATCGACGAGCAATTGTGCGTCCCCCGCATGCGCCAGCTCTGCCAGTGCCTTGATATCGGCAATCCGCAGCATCGGGTTCGAGATAGTTTCGACAACAATTAATCGAGTGTTGTCTGTCATTGCATCTGCTACAGCCTGCAGGTCACAACTATCTACTAGCGAGTGCTGGATGCCTAATCGCTGTAATTCACTACCAAGCAAAACGATGCTAAGGCCGTACAGGCGATTACAAACGACTACGTGGTCACCCTGCTCTAGTTGCGACAGTACCGCTAGCGACAACGCCGCCATGCCAGATGATGTGACCGTAGCGTGCTTAGCCTTGTGCAGTGTCCGACACGCCTTTGCGAATTGATTCGCATTGGGATGGCTGTCACGTTGGTAAACAAATCCAGACTCCGCACCAGCTAGGATTGCATCAGCTTGTTCGGTAGATTCACATTGCCAGACCGAGGTAAGAAACAGGGGCAAATTATTTGGCACGGTTTGACCGAGAGCACGATATTCATCCCCAGCGGGCACCGAGCTATCGGGTACCTCATTTGAGTTTGAGCGACATTTATCAGAATCCGACATTTTGTATTTCCTTGCAAACACCGGCAAGTACCGGCTACAAAGATCACCAACCGTTCCGCCAACAGCAAACAATGAGGCCAAACCGTTCTTGGTTTTACAACCTGCCGCGTCAATTTCTTAACTTAGCTCTTAAATCAGCCCAGCTAATTCTTGTAGCACGTGCCAATTATCAAGACGTTCTTGTGTGGCTGCGAGCAAAATCTCGGATGGGTTTCCGTCTTTATCAAAATGCTTGGAAAAGCGCCCTTCGCTACGACAGAAGTCGATAAAATTAACTTCTTCTTTCGTTTTTGGATTGGTCCACCAATCATTCTTCATGCCAGGGTTGCCTTGCAACGACATCCGTTCCCTGATCGTAGCACCTGCGTCCGGATCATAGGTCATCATCGGAAACGCGCGCGAATCCACTGCGAGTCGTGCTTGGTCAGCAGCCATATTATCGGCCACTCCATGCTCTGGCTGACACGTCGTGTAACAGATGATAACCGACGGTCCATCGTACTCAAGAGCTCGAATAACACTCTTATAAAAGTGATTGGTATGAGCACAGGTCGTCTGGGCGACAAATGTATTGGGATGCATGATTGCAATTTGTGCCATTTCTTTACGACGCTCCTGTTTCCCTTTGTATTTCTTGCCGTGCAAACTCATCTTCGTGTTTTGACCCATGAAGCTTGCCGTCGAAGCTTGCCCACCGGTGTTCGAATAAACTTGCGTATCAAGAATAAAGGCATTGATATTCATACCCGTCGCTAACATTCGCGACAGTGATTGAAAACCAATATCAAACATTGCACCATCACCACCGATACACCAAATAGGCTGCCCCTCTTTGCCCATTTGATCCCAACGCGCCCGTACCCCCATCGCATCAGCTGGAGCATTTTCAAACAGCGAGTTAGTCCAAGGTACGAGGTAAGGATTATATGGATAGGTCGATGTATAAACGGTGTTACACCCAGTAGCCGCAACAATCCCCCATTGGTCGCCGTGCATAGCACCTGTAGCAGCACACATCATTCGCAGCGCGGTACCTTCACCACAACCTGCACACGACCCCGCTCCACCAACATAGATATGCGTTTCTTCCTTGAGCATCATATCAATCAACAATTTGTCATTGATATACGTGTCATCCGAAGGTCCAAATTCTTTGAAAAAGCGATGACTCTTGCGAATATCATCCATCGTCTTTTCAGATTTTGGAATCATCTCTAATGCCAAGTCATCACATACCGTGACACATTCGGCACAACCTTTACACTTGCTGGGATCAATCAGAATTGCAAACCGTCCGCCTTCATGGCCCTTTTTCTGTGGAGCATCATAGTACTTCCGCGTCTTGGCCCACTGCTTGGAAAACATCTCGCGGTCGGTTTCGTCTTCAATACCTTCAAGCTTCGTATTAAGATCCGATTCAGATAGAACCTTGCCTAAGATTGCTGTGTCAGGACACTGCGTTACGCAATCCATGCAGCCCGTACAATTTTCAATAATGAATTCCGGAATTTCCGGTGCCACGTAGCTAAAGTCACGGAATGCTGCAGTACCGATTGGGACTAGCGATCGTGCTACGGAAAGATCGGCATCGAGCGATTTTTCTGCTCCGCCGGATTCATAGGAACGAATAATTCGTTCGTTAAAATCTTCAACATTGAGCACGGGTAAATCAAGTCCCTCTGGTGCGGAATCAACCAGCGTACCGAAGGAATTATTGTTATGTGGATCGCGATCATTGGGTTCATTGATCAACGGTTTATCGACTGTAGCCATGTTTATCTTTCGCACACTACCGGTATAAAACCTGTAGCCTTAAAAACTATGCCCTGCCAGCTTTTCGCTGGCAAAACACTTAAATTATGATTGAATTAATTCGTCGGGCACCTGTTGCATTTCACTGTACCCGCGCTTAACACACGTCAGGTTATCCTGCACTACTTGCTCCCCACGTTTACCAAAATATTTACGCAACGCTTTTTCAACACCGGCGTATACTTCATCATCGCTCATACCACTAGCTGTGGCAAATGGCGTTAACTTTAGGAACGCACCTAACAGCACGATTCCTTGCATTCGCATTTCTAGATCTGCGACCGATGCAACCTCGCGAGCAATGTCCACCATATCTGCATAGTACAAACGCAATTTCTTTTCCTTAAAGTCTTGTTTGATGTCCGCCGGAATGCGATCCCATACATCAGCGGGGTCAGCAAAATTGCTCTGCATAAAGACCGCGCCATCCTCGATCAACCCGTTTAGTGGATTGCCCGTGAGAATGGCGTTGGTGTCATTCAGCACAGCCAGGTTGACGTATTCCAATTCCGAGTGGGTATAAATATGGGATTCAGCAATCGTGAGATAATAGGTTGTTGGTAAGCCTTTCTTTTCCGATCCATATTTTGGATAGGCTTGAACGTCTTTACCAAACACTTGACCAGCAATCGTGGCGATCACCTTGTTTGTCGTAACACTTCCAAATCCACCAACAGAATGACCACGCATGGAAAATGCGCCCGCCGGACGCAAATCGGGATCTTCTTTAGGCGTAAGTGCTATGGCGTGTTTAATGCCGACACAGAAGAAGTCCTGTCCGTCATTAATCATGTTGTCAAAAATGGCATTAATGTCACCAGGCCGAACATCACGACTTCCCAGCCCAGCAGCACCATGATAGATGCGCGGCATGCTATCAATTTTGGCACAACCATTTTGGCCGTTCATGGCATCACAAAATGCCGCTTTGATTTCTCGCGTTAGGTGGTTGCCGGTTGTCGAAAGTGGATCGTCCATTCGTTCAATAATGGTAATCGCTTTACATTCCTTTAATACGTCAACTATCTGTGATGCTGGAAAAGGACGGAAGCAATAAATATTCAAGCAGCCGGCTTTAATGCCTAGCTCTTCACGCAAATAATCAACCGTTATCTGTGCCGTTTCCATGTACGACCCGAGGCCAACAAGAACATATTCGGCATCTTCACAGCGGTAAGGCTCGACTAAATTGTAGCGCCGTCCAGTCTGTCGATAGAATTCTTGGAAGGCTTCTTCGATTGCCGGTTCCACTTGATCGTAATACCAGCGTTGGGCAATCTTGCCCTTCATATAGGAATCTTGGTTTTGAACCACGCCAGACATCAATGGGTTTTCCGTTCCCATGATATTCATAATCTTATCTTCCGGCTTGCCGACAAAGTCCTTCATGAATTCCTTGTCAAGTAATCGTACCGTTTCAACCGTATGGGTTGTCAAAAATCCATCTTGGACGTTCATGAACGGAGTGCAGCTTGCTTCGGCAGCCCGACGAGAGATCAAGCAGAGGTCTTGAGCTTCCTGAGCATTTCGACCAAACAGTATCCCCCAACCACAATCGGCAACACTCATTACATCATCATGACCCGCATGGACGTTAAGGCTTTGGCTGGTTAACGCTCGAGAACCAATGTTAAATACAGCTGGCAAGCGTTTACCCGAAATGGTGTAAAGCACTTCTTTCATCAGAACCAACCCTTGGCCTGAAGTAAAGTTAGTGACGCGACCGCCAGCCAAGGCAAAGCCTTCACAAAACGTCGCTGCCGAGTGTTCACTTTCCGGTTCGACAAAAACGAGTTCATCGCCCCAGAGGTTAGGAACCCCATTTTGACGAGCGGCGTTGAATCCGGATCCCATGGTTGTCGAACTAGTAATCGGATATGCACCACTACCTTGACAAATGTTCGTTTCCACCCAAACCACCGCTTCCGCACCATCACAAGTGGTGGGCGTACCGGGGTATTGATACGTTTGTTCTTCGACGACAGGTGCATCGGTTGTTTTATCAATTGAATCAATAGACATTCGTCTTGATCACTCCTACTTCTGTGTTTTTAGGCTGCGTTTGAGAAACGGCTTTTTGCCCGCAGATTAGCTGGTTTTTTATAACGTCTTGACCTTATAATACCTATTCGCAATGCTATCAGACGCCTATATATGTGTCAAACCCTGTTAAACGGACGCCGCGCGATATCTACCCATATTTATCGGCCAAAATGGTTGTGACATCCATGACACACTCGCTCAATTCATCGTTAACTGCCATAATCTTCTATTTCAGTAACTTCCCAATAGGAACAATCGACGTATACTATTGCTATTAAAGTAAACTAACATCTAGCTGGACTATCTTAAGTGCGAACACTTGATTACATACTTGAAAAACGCGCCATGACCGTTGGGCAACTAGCTGAATTGTCTTCGCTAGACCAAGGGCGCGTGGAAGCGATCACGGTTGGCCGTTGGGTCGCATCGCCACTTGAGCGACAGCAAATTGCCGCGGCTTTGGATTTGCACGCAGAAGATGTATTTTGGGGACATTATATGGAGCCCCGCGTGCAAGAGTACCGCCGAATCGGATTCGAAAGGGACTTTCAATGAGCACAAAAAGCGTTACCGATTTGTGTCACGAACAACAACTTACGCTGAAGCAATTGGTTGAGCAATCCGGAGTTGACGAACACCGCATCGTTGCAATTTTAATGGGACGCTGGACACCGTCGTCAAGCGATCGAAACAAAATTGCAAAAACGCTAGGCGTCTCGAAAGAGGACATTTCTTGGGGACATCAAACACCGATCCAACACTTATATGGTATCGGCCCCGGCTAACACTGGCGAGCGTCTGTTCGTACTAGGTACTGACTGTCCGCAGGCACTAATCACCACAGCCAATGTCATCACCATAGGCTTGCAAGATCAACATCTGCTCTTTCCGTTCATGGCTACGTAGCTGAGCATGAAATCCGTCAAACTCGCGAACCACTCCACGGAAGCCTTGTTTGAGCCGTTGGCGGTCATTGAGAGTCCAAGCGAAATCAACTAACGCAGCAATCCGCTCGGCCAATTCGGCATGTTCTAAGCGCAATCGATCAGCGCGATCACTTAACCGCGGCGCAATACCTATCGATCCATCCAGATAACCAAACGCCTCTTCCAGCGAAAAATGGGTCGTTAGCTGGTCACGCAGTCGCGTTAGCTTAATACAAAAACAGGTGCAGCTCTCCTGATCCGCCAGTCGCTGAGTACATTCCAGCGAAAGGGTTTCAAGTAGTTTCCACAATTCCTGATTCAATAGCTTGATTTCTTCTAAAAATGCAGAGTTAACCGTGACTGTACGCGTTTGAATTAACATCGTTAATGACCTCCATGAAAAAGACCTCTTGGGCGTCTAGCCACCGCAATTCCATTGTTAACCAGCCACTATTTTGGATCAACTTATATCTTGGGCGGTGATCGGCTAACTAAGTAAGCAATGCAAATGCGGGTACAGAACTGTTCATTGCTAATTATGTTGCAACGCTATTGAACAATACAAAAGAGCCGTGCTAGATGCGGCTCAATATAAGCCCAGTGCTTCTTCCACGCTGCAAATGCGGTGAATGCGGTGAATACCGATGGAAGCGAAAATCTATTGTGGAAGATTGCTGTGGTTGCCCACTTAATCACTTACTGCACCCATCCTAAAGTTTTATGAGGTCGATTTCAAGAAAAAAATAGTGCGAACACCAAAATAGATGACATCCTCTTGGTTTACCGCGAAATTTTAACCATCAGCAGAGTCGTTTTTCCGCGAAATCAACGCCACTACCATCCCCGATAACACTACAAATACAGTCGCAATGCTCAATCCCATAAAAAACCGGTCGTGAAGCAACTCCATTGATTCAACCATAGACAAAAAATAATCGGCTGCTCGATAAGCGATAAAGCCACTCGATAACACAAAAACTAGGGGCATTATAGGAAACAACGGGGTGCGGTATTTATCTCGGGGCACTAATCCCTGATACCGAAACATCAGCATTGCAATCCCCAGTAGCACAAAAAAGCTCCACATAAAGGGCGAGACAAAAAGCACGAGCAATTCGAATCCGTTGGTTTGCCAACCAAATCCAATGACCATCGCTAGCGTAACAACAGACTGCACAACCAATGACCGAGCAGGAACTTGCAGTCGCGAATTCCACTTCCCGAGCCAGGCAAATGCTGAAACTTGGTTCCCTAAAGCATGATAAATTCTCGCGCTGGTAAACATCATCCCATTCACTGCCCCTAACGCCGTAATACAAATCAACAGCGCCATGATTTTTTCAGCAACTGGGCCAATCGTCACTTTTAACATCTCAGTTGCTGGCGTTTGGGATGCTGCCAACCCCGCATGTCCTAGCGCCATCAACATCGCAATATTGATAAGCAAATAAATGACCGACACCATACAAACACCCAGCACTAAAGCTCGTGGGATATTCTTCGCCGGATTTTTCATTTCTGTCGCGACAAATGACATATCATTCCACCCGCCATAAGTAAACATGACGAGCACCATCGCTAACAAGAACCCATCAAATGACTGCCCCCCCGTAGACGCAACAGTCTCAGCTGTGGCCGGAACGATGACGTCCGTGGACAACCCAATCGCAATCACCGACCCACCGACGAGAATTAGCAAAGCCACCACCTTGAAAACCGTAAGCGCATTTTGTGTCAGCTTACCCGCTCGCAAACCAAACAAATTGACGGCTAACAATAGCGTCGTTGCCAATACTGCATAGAACATTTTGCCCAGGAGGCTTAGCTCTATCTCAATTAATTGCTGATCAAACAGAAATGTCAAGGGAGCCGCCGACGCGGGAAAAAGCGGAAACAGTTTGTAGGCATAGTTGCCAAACAACATTGCCATCGGGCCTGTGCTGCCAGGACGGATGATCCAAAATTCGATCCAAGCGAAAAAGCTGCCGGTTCCTTTGCCGTAAGCTTTGACCAAATAAGCATACTCACCGCCAGCTTCGGTAACGGTCATTGCAAGTTCGGCGTAGCACAACGCTCCGACGAGCGCTAAGCATCCACCGATCACCCATATTCCTAAGATCCATTCAACGGAGCCGCTATTGGCTGCGACCATTGGCGTGGTTTGATAGATGCCGGCGCCAATAATAATGCCAACAATAATACAGGCACCATCAAAAGCGGATAACGAGCGTTGTGGGGATTGGTTGTTTTCTGACACGAAGGATAAAACCTCTGACGGAGCTGGACAGCAACTTCGGCGAAATCGCGAGGTGTTACTGTAATGCCTCATGTACGTTATCCACCCAATTACCCTCAGCATCAAACGGCAATTCGTGCAAGTCGCTAATAATCTCTAAATCATCACGGCTTTGAACATGGTCCCAATATGCTTCGCTACAAATAAACTCCGCTACATCGAGTGTATTACGAATCCACACCAAGCGGATATTCTCTGGTGGAGTCAATCCACAGGACTGCAACACGACATCTAAAATTTCACGATCGGTTTCGTAATCCAATGGCGTCATCGCTGCCGTCACATGTCCGCCAGTAATACAATTGATTCTGGTGATCTGTTGATCAACTTGGCGAGTGACACGAGACCGGCAAAACTCCGCCATCCCTAATCCTGTCGCGTTCCCGTGCGTGGCGACCGTCAATCCACGCACTGCAACAAATCGCACTCGCGGCGTTTCTCCCTCGCTCGCTTTATGATCATTGTATTTTCTCCCAATGGTATTGGTGTCCATACCAGAGCCACTGATGTCTTTACCGATTTGATCGATCGCCAGCAGATCCACATCTTCAAATGGAATGGTTGGCATCATCCTTTTCGCTTCAACCAATAATTCCTTTTCTCGATCTTCAAACTCTCGCGGCTCAACGGCAGCAACTTTCCCGGTGTTATCTAGTTGATTTTCAACCAACGCCACACCCGCAATCACTCCACATTTAGCTAATACCTCTTTAGCCACGCTGCGGACGATTTGGCCAAAGCTGAAATCCATGATGGCTCGATGATATATCTTAGCCCCGTTGTGTTTTCCCAAGCCGATTAACATCATCTTCATCAACCCGCTTTCAATTTCTCCCACAAAGTTCGTATGTGGTTTGACGCGGTTACAAACCACAACATGATCCGCTTCCCAAGCATACTTATCAAAATGTATGGGAAACCCCTCTGCTGCTTCACAGACAACAACCGTTTCCATCGAAGCGTGAATTGGGCAGCCCATCGTTTCTGCGGTAATCCCATAGCCCGCTAGAATTGCCCGTTGGCCCTCCGCCGTTCCACCCCCATGACTACCCATCGCTGGGACCACAAAAGGTTCAGCGCCTAATGCCTGCAGGTGCTTTACAATCGCCCCAATCGCAATATCAATGTTCGCAATACCTCGGCTGCCGACAGAAATCGCAACCGTATCCCCCGCTTTTATCTTCTCTCCTAAGTCGAGAGCCGCCAAACTCGAATCAACAGCACCTGCCACATCATCCACTTGTTCAACATCAAACAACTGGCGAACTTTAAATACTCGTGGATAAACTGACATACATGCGGCCCTTGCGCTAGTTGATTGTACGGAAAATCTATGCCCCGATTTTAACACGGATATTTAATTCACGCAGGAGTATACTCCATCAACATGCTGGCGGATTCACTGGCGATTCCGCATGAATTGCAGCACGTTGACTTTGATATCATGCCACGCCAGCAGCGCGTACAGGGCTGCACCCACGGCGATTCCAACGAGCAGTCGCAACATCAAGTGCCAATCATATTGCACCATCTGGCTGCGAATAAACCAAACCGCTACACCCATCAACAGCGCTCGACTGAGCAGCCGAGCAAACTGGAATAACAACGCCCGCGATCGTAACTGCACCGATCGAAAACAAATCACGATATAGGGCACGCTCACGAGTAACAACACGGCGGAATAACTCATAGCGATTGCAACTGCCAGCGCCTGTTCCTGCGAAACTTCAAATTGCTCGGCATACTGAGTGGCTAAAAAATAGCCGCAACCATAGGCCTGAGCTTGTAAAAACAGCAACACCAATGACACACCGAGTAGCCGGCGGACCTGACCCTTGCCCACTAGCAAACTGCCCGATATGTTGATCATGCCATGCACACATATCGCGGGAGCCAACGCGATCAACATGCCTACCGCTGGTTGCCATTTGTCGCCACCCAGTAGCTGCACGACTTCGGGAGCCATCACAAACAAACCAACTCCCGCTGGAATAAGTAGGGTCGCGGTGAATAAATAAAACCCGCGGGACAGAGAAGCGTAATCTCTAAGCCGGTCGCTACTGCGCGACAAGCTAGGCAACATCACGCTCGTCACCGGATCCGTTACCAAATACACCGGCTTCATCATCAAGTGATACATCGATGTATACATGCCGACAAATCGCTGACCCGAACGCGTTGAGCCAATCATCGCAGCCAATAAAATCTTGTCGAGGTTCTGACCCACATAGAAAACCAAACTGCTCGTAGAATAAAATCCCCCAAAGCTTAGTAATCCTTTGACCTCGCCCAAACGCATCGGTCCAGGCTTCCATTTCGCCGTTAGCCATAAACCAATTGTGTTCACCAACAACTCAACGTATTCCATGACCAACAATGCCACGATCCCATACTTCGCAATCTGTTCTTGTTCCTGCAGCTCATATCCCACGATAACAGCGAGTATCACAGCCAGTGCCTGGCCGACTAACTTGATCATCGCAATTCGACCAATTCTCATTTCTCGCTGTAACAACGTCTGATGCGTCAAGCCAGTCGCTTCCACAAAGCTCGTTGCCGCAAACGCCCAACAAATCCAAACCAACTCCGGCACATCATAAAGCCAGGCAAACAAATACCCAGCCAGCCCCGTCGCCAAACTAGCGAGAACGCCCAGTAACAGAGTAGCCCAAAAAAGCGCTGTTTTTTGGTTTACCGATAGGTGTTTTTTTTGGACAGCAGCCACGGATACTCCCAGCGTCGCAACCATCCGTGGCAACATTATCAAGGGAAGCACCATGCCGAGCAAACCAAATGGTCCGGCGTCTAACAGGCGAAACAAGATGATCGCGCCGATGACAGTAATCGCTTGCCGTAGCACCTGTAATATCAGCACTTTGCGAGTCTCATTGCCAGCAGTCGCCAGCGATTGTCCAGTATTTAGCGTCTCTCGCGGCTGTGGTTGTTTCGCATTATCCATGAATTACTGGCTCTCTAGATTTGCCAACTCGCTACCAGCCTTAGAAAGTAACTCCCGTCGCGAACTACGACGAAACATTTTTAACCGAAGAACCCATACCAAAAAATGCAACGCAGCGCACTGACACCATCCATCCACCCAATCTTCTTGCCTTCGGCGTATGAGCGGCGCATATAAGTAATCGGCCGCTCATAAAATCGTGTCCCATTCTTCTTTGCTCGTCTCGACAACTTCGCCGTCATCTCTATCTCTATACCAAACCGATTTTCTTTAAGTCCAGCCGCGATCTCCTGAATCAATGGCCGACGAAAAACTTTATAGCATGTTTCCACGTCCGTGAACTGCAGCCGCGTGACGCGATTGCAGAGCCAAGTAATAAACCCATTGACCGCCTTGTGCCAAATCGGTGAATCCGCTTCTTCACTGATTTTGAACCGACTACCATACACAACATCTGCGCGATCCTCGACAATCGGTTGCAGCAAGTAACGGTATTCGTCTGGGTCATATTCCAAGTCCGCGTCCTGAATAATAATCACGTCGCCGGTGGCACGTTCAAAGCCTGTTTTCAGCGCGGCACCTTTACCTTTGTTACGCTCGTGGTACATAACCTGTAAATCTTCATCGGCTTGCATGGACTCTAAAACATCGCGCGTGCCATCGGTACTGCCGTCATCAACTAACACAATTTCCAATGGCAGCCGAGTGCCTCGAACTCGCTCCACCACCGACTGCAACGTCTTGGCTTCATTAAAGACTGGGATGATCACCGACAATTTAAAACCATCTGGCAACACGTAAATTCCACTGCGCTCGCAAAGCTCCGTACCAAGCTCGGAAACGAGAGTGCTGTAGCTTGCCGAAATTGGGTCGGGGCTTTCGCAATCAACTTCAACAGCTGAGATTGCACGGTGCACCTGTTCTTTTTCTTCGGGTGAAAGTTGATCGCTTTGAAAAGAAGGACGCATAGATTTTATTGATCGAGTGAGAGAAAGCTAAGAAGTAAACGGGGATGATGCGCTGGGGCGGGGGCTAGGTTATCAAAGAACCATAGATAGTCGCCATACGAATTTTTGATTTTGATGTCAAGCATCTCGTAAAAAACTCTTCAAAAAATTGCCCGAAAAGAAAGATGGAAAAATGTTGGGTCGCTCGCTTGACTTTTTTTTCCAATCATAGAGAATGTGTCCTGTTGATGGATGGGAAAACTGTAGTTCACTGAATTCTTGTCACAACACCCGATTCAGTTGATGACCGTTGATAGTCCTTTTCAGCCAAACGGATCATCAACAACAACGGGTTTTTCTTCGAAATATTTGTTACTTTTTTGCGCTACCGGTACGTACCCACTGCTCACTAAATATACCTTTCTAAGAAAAACTCAGGCTAAATAATTAAAGAAGCCTTGGGGGGCGACGACTGATCGGAGCGACAGTCGGCGATCTCAACTTCGTGGCCCGGAGGTCCTCCCCAATGCTTTTTTAATGGCCTTGCCGCGCAGGGATTGTGCGGGTCAGCCACCGGCGGAGAGACAAAAACCTGGATTGAGTCTTCCGCCATTTTTTATGCGCTGAGAACGAGATAAGTTCATCAAAAACCTCGCTTTATTGGTTAAAATGGTCTTATTCTTTCGTCATCCGCTTCTGTGCGTTTACTAAAAACTCTTGTTTTGGCCCCATCCATTATGGCTACTTGCCTCATTTCACTCGGTGCGAATATCGGACATCGAGAGCAGGCCATCGAGCAAGCAATTTCTGCGATCAACGCCTGCAGCGATGTGTCGGCCTGTCATTGCAGTTCTTTTTTTGAAACGATCGCTGCTGGGGGCCCAGCAGATCAGCCACGGTTTATCAACGCAGTTGCTCGTTTTGAGACAAGCCTCAAACCGGCAGCAGTCCTAAAAAAACTATTCCAAGTGGAAAAGCAACTCGGGCGAACACGACAACAAATCTGGGAGTCCCGCGTCCTTGATCTAGATCTATTGCTCTACGATCACAAAATTCAAAACGACTCTGACTTAATATTACCGCACCCACGAATGATTCTACGTAGGTTTGTGCTCGAGCCCGCCTGTGAAATTGCCGCTGACTTGACACACCCACAAACAAAATGGACTCTACAACAACACCTCGATCACTTAAACCGCTCCGCCAAATATATTTGTGTCGCGGGTCCCACCACAGCACAGCGAATGGCCGCCCTCGAGCAACTGCAAGCCGACGTCGACCATCCGCAGATATCTATGTTGCGTAATTCCCCTGGCCTGCTGACACTAGCCGACCAGCAAGCTGCTATCCAAACTGCGCTCGCCGCGACAACAAATATGGTCATCGCTGATTTTTGTCCCCGAGAAATTCTCGCGTCTGCTCCAGAACAACTTGCCCGTGTTGAACAACTCGAACAAGCTGTCGGTGTGCCAAGATTGATTGTTTTACTAGATAATCCAAACGACCCTACATTCCACTCGCTACTCGATGCCATGATGCCGCAAGGTGCCGTGGTACCATGGCTGGTTGTACCAAGCGATGATAAAGAGCAAATCGCGCGTGAACTCCAAGCCGCTGTAATTGCTGCTGTCTAGTTTTTACCAGCCACATTATCCTCGAATCCAACTCAATCTATTTTCCCGTTCGCCAGCACATCATGTCAAACTCTCCTGAACTTATCACCGACCTGACACAACTCGCGCAGTGGGTTCAAGCGCAATCCGACGATGGCTTAACCGTTGGGCTGGTGCCAACAATGGGCGCTCTGCACGCCGGGCATTTGAGTCTCGTGAAATCTGCATCCGAACAATCCGATGCGGTGCTCGTCACCATTTTTGTGAACCCCACTCAGTTCGCAGCAGATGACGATCTGCAACAATATCCGTGTGACCTAGAAGGCGATCTACAACTACTGCAATCCGTCGCCAAGGTCACGGTGTTTGCGCCAACGGTGGCAGACATATACCCCGCGGGAAACGCTGCGGCGGCGAATATCGAATCCAACGAACTTGATGATGTCGCCACTCGCTGGGAAGGTGAACGACGTCCTGGGCATTTTCTCGGGGTAACTACCATCGTGCACAAACTCTTCACGCTCACGAAACCGCAGATCGCCTTTTTCGGCCGGAAAGATTACCAGCAGTTGCGGGTCATTGAACAACTCAACGAAGAACATCGACACAACATCAAAATCGTCGGCTGCCCCATCGTGCGGGAAGAGGATGGGCTGGCGATGAGTAGTCGCAATGCCTATCTAACGGCTGCTCAACGAACGCAAGCAACGGCGATTTATAAAGGATTACAGACTGCCTGTAGCATGGCAAACAGCATAGAAATGGCCGCCGAGGAATTGCAAGAGGTCGTTCGAAAACAACTTGGTAATGCGGAAATTAACCGAATTGATTATGTTGCGGTCGTTCATCCTAAGTCACTTGAACCACTGGTACTTTTAGACCGCACTGAGCAAATCAAACAGCTCCAGTTAGGCGCGATCATTCTCGTGGCAGTATTCGTAGGAAACACTAGGTTGATCGACAATATTTATATCCCACCCATTAATTCTTAATCTACTTGTATAGCCGGCAAATGCAGCAAACTCTTTTTACAATACCGCACGAACTGGGCGGGCTACCCGTTTTTGGCTGGGGCTGGATTCTGATTTTATGGGGAATCTACGGCGGCGTTTGGTTAACACGCTATTACACGACAGCGAAGAATCCGGACGCGGCTCACCCCTTCATCCCAATCGTCGCCGTAGCAGCACTAATCGCTTTTGTATTACCCTTCGTCGAACCTACTGATACCGAGGGCGCTGCGACGGGGTTGCAAATTCGCGGTTATGGCGTAATGGTTTTACTGGGGGTCCTAAGTGGCATGGGCTTGCTGACCATCCTAGCACGGCGGCAAAGACTTCCCGAAGATTTTGCCATGTCACTGATGCTCTATCTGTTTATTCCTGGGCTTTTAGGAGGTCGCGCCTGGTACGTTATCCAAAAGTGGGGCGATTTCGCTACCTTCGACCTACAAGGCAACGTTGCTTGGAATGTGACGTTACCTCGAATAGTAAAATTCACCGATGGCGGACTAGTGGTGTACGGTGCCCTCCTCGGTTCGATGCTCGGTGGCTTGCTTTATATTTCGCTGCGAAAACTACCAAGATTAGCAACGCTCGATATGATCGTACCCGCACTAATGGTCGGCATGTTTTTTGGACGCATTGGCTGCTTCATGAACGGTTGTTGTTATGGTGGGCTTTGTGATGCCAGCCCACTAGGTATTACTTTTCCTGCAGGCAGCCCGCCTTATATGCGTCATGTAGACGAAGGCTTGATGTTTGATATTCCGCTGCAAGACAAGTTAGGCCTAACCGCCGATGTGGCACCGCGACTCAAAGGACAATGGACCCTGACAGTAACCACTGTCGCACCCGGCGGTGTGGCCGCGAGTGCTGTAGTTACACCAGGCCAAGCCTTACTTATTAATCAGAAGCACATTGATGGAGCTTGGATTGAGTACATTCATCATGGCCGATTTAGTGAAGATATGTTTTGGGTCCGCAATGCTGAAACACGAGAGCTGATTGGCACAATTACCGTTGGCGATATGCCACCGCGATCACTAAATATTTATCCGGCACAACTATTAAGTAGCATCAGCGGAGGAATCATTTGTGTAATCCTCCTCGGGTTTTATCGAATTAGAAAACGCGACGGTCAAGTCGTTGCACTATTTCTCACCCTCTACGGTTCCGCTCGGTTCCTCTTGGAGCTAGTGCGGACCGATGAACTCGGGCAACTCAATACCGGACTCACCATCTCACAAATCGGCAGCATTATTGCGCTGTTGATTGCAGCACTACTATGGTGGCATACGTCGCGCGGCAAACACGAGCTGGCCTACCCATTACCACAAACCGCTGAAAACTAATCCTGTGGTCCACGACGGTTAATTTTTGGGCTGGCGGCAGCCACGTTGGCTGGCCCCTACAATTCGGTTTTCGGTAGGTTGTTGGTAATGAATTTCACTCCGCCAATGTAATATTCCGGCATATAAATTGACTTATTTCCTCCGTAATACAAAGATAGTAATTGCTAGTTTGAGTTCCGTCGCAGCATTTGCAATAATTCCGGAACTTTTTGAGTCCCCCTAGTGTCAAAGGTATTGGTAGCATTTTGTCCGACGATAATAAAGAATTAATTCGGCAAGCGGCGGAGGGTTCGAGCCAAGCGTTCGAGCTGCTCATAACACCGTACACCGGTCGACTCTTTAATACTCTGATGCATATTCTGCGATGTCGCGAATCTGCGGAAGACGTTATGCAAAATGCTCTGTTTCAAGCGTATTTGAAACTTGATACCTATCGTGGGCACAGCGCCTTTTACACTTGGCTTTATCGTATCGCCATCAACATGGCGCTGAGTTATCGACGAGCAACAAAACCCGTTGTTTCCATGGACCAACAACAAGAAATGACCGGACAAGAAGTTATCGATCATAACGAAGCAGTCGGCGAAGCACTAGAAAGAGAAGAACGCGCCGCTGTACTGCACAAAGCGATTGGCACTTTGTCCGAACAATATCGAAGCATTATTATCCTCCGCGAAATTGAAGGATGTAACTACGATACAATTGCCGAAATTTTATCAATCAGCTCTGGCACAGTCCGCAGCCGACTGCACCGCGCTCGATTGCAACTCAAAGAAAAACTATTGCCGCTCCTGAACGAGCACCCTTCCCTGTTATGAACGACCACATCAAACCAAATCATGAAATCGATGGCGAATTGCTGAGTGCTTATCTTGATGATGAGCTCACTGCCAGTGAACGCATTGTGGTCGACCAAGCGATCGAAAACAGTCCCCAGTTGCGCGAGTCGCTTCAGGAACTCAAAGTCCTTAGCGATGAAATACAATGCCTTGCTGTTGAGTTTCACCCCAATGAACAACAACTGCTTGACGCCGTCATCACCAAAATCCGCGATCGTAATCTAAGTGTCCATGGTCAAGCACCTTATTCCAATGTAAAAAAATCCGTCACGGCAAGGGGCTGGAAACAACGCCTACAAATTCCCGCCTTGCTTGCCTTAACGGCGGGCGTGCTAGCAGTCCTGACGCTACAGTTTATGCCTAATGAGCAATCTATGACGCTGGTTCAATCGGATCTGAATGATGCGACTCCAGCCATTGAGAGTTTTCATCGAGCAGAAAATAACGCCCCTGAATCTGAGGCCGTTACCGACGATGGTCCGCCAATGGCCGGCGAGGGTGCTCAAATGGGCGGCATGGGAGGCGGCCGCGACGCTGTCGCCGACGCGCGGTTCTTTCAGGAAGACCAAAAATATCGTGACAAAAACCTAGCCGAGGGGGAATCTCCTGCCGCCACTGCCCTGGCTGCACCAGCCGAAATTCGAGCGAGCGCCTTTCCCAGTGCCAGCACCGTGGCTGAGTCCGCAGACGAAATGCAGCTCCATAAACAAGCGGAGGCCAAAACAGATATCGCCGACGTTACTTACCACATTCAAGTAAAACAAAAAGATCTGCCGACACTACTGGCGTTACTTACAGCCCATCAAAACCTCGCTCAAGATCCACGACAGAGGAAAGCTCGGCCAGCTGATGGTGAAAAAAATATCGCTGAAGAATCACTGCCCCGTGTGGCGGCTAACGAACCAATGGAAAACAGTGTGCGGAAATCCACCGTTAATCAAATCGTTATGTTTCGATCAAGCGATAGCCAACTAGCGGCACTTGTAGACATACTCCAAAAGAAACCCGCGTTCGCCCTCTCTATGAATCGCTTGCAGCGGGGTGCACTCGGGGATCGACTCATGGCTAAAGACAAAAATACACCCGGTGCCGAGGTCAAGAATCAAAACGCCTCTACTATATTATCCGATACTATTTTTTCCATCCAAGTTATCGCGACACCTTAAGCAGCAACAATCTCTTCATGGTTGCATAGTGAAACTCTGTTTTTTCAACGCTATCGACAAGTTATCCCCACGGACCCCGCGACCATTGACTAGGACTTAACGCGATAAAAACAGACCTTCCGCAATTGCTCGGACCCGTTGCTTTTACTTTTGGCAACAACTGCTAGTCTGACTGTTCTAAATCGCGGCGGCTTTTCAAATGGGCTTTCTGAATTTGGTGATACCCAATGAATTTTCCCAAGAAACAAACGACTAAAACTATAAAACAGGAATTACCTCGGATGATACAAGGCGCATTGTTTGGACAGAGTGACGAAGATGATGACTATCGTGAGCCTCATGATTCGGAAAGTACCAACGACAACTCTAACGCTAGTTTTGACCCTGTTGAATCTGTCGATGAAGATGTAACAAACGCTGCCGACGAAACCGGCACAACAGCAGAAGCCACGGAACAAATCGAAGCTGTCGAGACTATCGCAGAAGTTGCTGTGACTGCAGCTACGGAAACTGTTGAGAGCATGGAGAATGAAGCGCAGGATTCGAACGATGCAGATGATTCCGTCGATACCGAATTGCTACAAACGACATCGGCTCCATTTGTCGGTGCGTGGCAAGCCCTTGTTAGCCAAACCAACTGGGAAAAAGGCAAAATCATTTTAGATTGGCGCGGTGCGCTCGTTGCCGCAGATGCTCCAGTCAATGAATATTCCGACGAAGCCTGGGCAACTCTTGTTGAACACTCTGTCACCGGACAACATGTCGGAAGATTACGACGGGTTTATCAACAATTCGGCGCCGTTCAAAATGACTACGCAAACCTATCTTGGACTCATTTTCAAATCGCTATGGATTGGTCCGATGCTGAAATGTGGCTCGAGGGCGCTGTCCAAGAAAAATGGTCTGTTTCCAGTATGTGCGAAAACCGTTGGGAAGCGACGGGAGCTGCTGCCAGTGACAAGCCCCAAGAAAGCGACATTATTTATGCGGAATTAGATGAAGATACCGTTGCTCCGTTTCAACCGGTAACCGAACAAAATTCCTCAACGTACGCTCCGGGTGACAGCACCATTCGAGGATCCTATGATCAAGCTTCTGGCACTCAAGGCTACGAAGGCCCCGACTTTGGCGATGCGTCATATCAACGATCCTCTGCTGCTAACACGCCTAGCGACAGTCTTGATGGTGCGCCTCGAGTGGTTACTGACGAAGCGGTGCAGCCGTTTAAGGATTTAGCCGACCTGCCTGATGACCTACAAGATCCGCTAGATAATTTAAAAGTAGCGATTCTACAGCACAAGGCAAACCACTGGGAATCAGTAAACGAAGAAACCGTTGTTGGCCATCTCAATGGACTCATCCAAATGATCCAGTCCAACGGCGAATAGTAATACGACTTCGCGTAACCTGCGCTTTTGGCATCAGTGGGATATAAATAATGACTTTCACTATTCGTACCATGACCAGTGATGATCGGCATGACGTGGCCGAGTTGATTTATATTTCCATCAACCATTGGTACCAAGTTCACGGGATGCCTGCCATTTTTAGCGGTGGCCCCGCCGTTTGTAATATCTTCTTTGACACTTACGAATCCCTCGATCCACAGTGCGGCATTGTTACCGTCGATGATGAAACCGACATCGTTATAGGTTCCTGCTTTTATCATCCTCGCGACCACCACGTTTCACTGGGGATCATGACGGTACACCCCAATCATTTTGGGGCTGGGGTTGGCCGAGCTCTGTTGGATTGGATTGTCGATCTATCTAATTTACAGAACAAACCTGTTCGCTTGACGCAGAGCGCTCTGAACGTCGACTCGTTTTCGCTTTATAACAAAGCGGGATTTGTGCCGCGGCATGCCTATCAAGATATGAGTTTGGAAATTCCAACTAGCGGATTAGATTTTGCTTGTGCTGCTGTCGCCAACGTACGTTCAGCGACAATGGCAGATATTCCCGCTTTGGTTGAACTTGAAATGCAAGTCGCGGGGATTTCTCGAGCACAAGATTATGAGTTTCTGATTTGCAACGATGATGGCAACTGGCATTTGTCCGTATACGCCTGTCCAGATTCCGGCAAGCTGTTAGGGTTTCTCGGTTCCTGTTCACATCAGGCAACAAACCTCATGGGCCCTGGAGTTTCACTTGACGAAGAAACTGCGATCGCTTTGTTAGCGAGCGAGCTTGACGGCCAGCGGGGGAAAACACCTGTATTTTTAGTGCCTGTCGAAGCGGAAAAGATCGTCCACGCGGCATATGCCTGGGGCGCCCGCAATTGCGAAATGCATTTTTGCCAAGTACTCGGAGACTACAAGCCCTTCGCCGGCGTCAACATGCCGACATTCATGCCCGAAACTGGGTGAACGCGTGTTTGTGCGGTGCCGCGCTCGAATTCTCGTTTAGAAATTCCAGTCCACCCCGATATAGGCTCCGTGCATCATCAAGCTGCCGTCGGCAGTCACGGGCTGCCCTTCAGCCGCTTCAGCAAAACTCGCTGGTATCTGATCCGTGGCAAATGCCATCCCAGTCACTCCCATGACACGATAGCCCGCTGTCAATTGACAGCTTGGTGTCAGCAGGAAATCAAAACCTAGCTCCAACTGTCCTAAAAATGACATGTCCGTTTTCTTGGAATATTCATTGAAGTCGTCGCGCCAGTTCATAATGGCCGGATCTTCAATAAACGCGTGACCCGCTGCGCCAAGAATTTTCGTGCGATGATCGATGGCGTTAAAAAAAACACCCGTCTTGACACCGATGTGATAGGTCAATTTATTTCCTTTTCGCTTGGTCCACAGCGCCCCGACTTGAGCGCCAAACAAGTGATTATCATCTGTCACACTATAAGCCACATCATCAATATTTAAGTTGAATCGATCATCCGCTTTGAAATAGCGAAAACCTGCCAGCAGCCGCACCGATTGCTTGCCGTCTTCGGTAAGTATGTCAGAAGTAAAGTTCCATTCCACGTTGTGATATTCAAAACTACGGGTCAGCGTCTGGTTTGCCGAACTATTAAAAACTGCCGACAGCGGATTGCCAAAACCGTTGTAGCTCAAACCAGAGATGTTCAGCAGCGTATTCAGTCCACTCGCAGCGTCACTAGCCACCGCACTGTCACCTTTAGTAAACAAGCCCCAATAAACCGTTTCTATCCGCTGGGTCTTATCTTCAAGTGTCTTACCGAGCGTAATTTCTACACCACCGGATGTATCCATATCGGCGTCTCGCGTACTCAATACGGTTTCACCCGCTGCATTGCTGGTTAAAGCTTGATTCGTAGCATTGTCCCGCATCATTACCAAACCCCTCACTTGTAAATTCAGTGACTTGGGTAGGTTCTGAAATGGAACTACGTTGGTGGTCCGCGACAATGTCCGCTCCGAGCGATGAGGACGATGAAAGCGATCCGTATTTCCAACAGTGGTGTACTTTGGTTTGGTTGGCGATTCGACTGCCTGAGATGCTAGCGCGTGTACTGGGTGTGAAGGGCGTTCATAGGGATTAAATAAACTCGGCTCCCCCTGCGTTTGTTGCCCCACAACGTCAGCACCAAGACTACAAACAACCAAGAAAAACAGGAGTGCCACTAGATTTTTAACTAACTTCATTTTTCATACCCATCATTCATTCGTAAGGCAAATCGGCTTTGTTGATACTATTGCTGTAAGAATAATAATCGGTATATTCCTTACCACTGCTAGCGTGGAACCGTGGACATTGGCAAGGAATCAAAAACCGCGCCCGCATAATCGATACGGCCGGAACTTTTCAAAAATGCTCTGCTGTTAAAGAGAACTTAATGCCGACAATCCCTGCAATCGTTAAGGTCGCCGAACCCCAAAATGGCTAGTCGTAAGAAATCCATTGGGGCTGTATAATATGGTCCTATACTGCTACGGTGAACAAATAGCTAGCAACACTTTACTGCTGGCGTTTTACCATCACCTGGCAGTCAATACTGCTTTATGGACTTAGCTTAGAGGAGCAATGGGGCCCATGGCCGACAAATTTGACGCTTATCGCGAAGCGCTAGTGCTCGAAGAAACTACTATTTGGGGCGATGAATACGATCACTTAGAAGCGGAAGAAAAGGCATCCATCGCTACTGCACTTCACGCCGATGCCGAGCAGTGTAGCGACTTAGCGTATGTCCGTACCTACACTGGTTTCTGTCGCCAAATCACCGTGACGCAAGAAGATTTACAACGAGTAAGTTCCTAATACAAACAGCCTCTACGATAGCGAGAAAGGCTCATTCTGTGTCCGTTGAATCCACTACCGTATTTGTTGACCTAGCAGAGCGCAGCTATGAAATCCGCATCGGCTCGGACAACCTCGCTGACATCGGACGGTGGGTAGAATCGCTCGGCGACATTTCACAAACCATCGTCATTACCGATTCCAATGTTCGCCAACTATACGGCGAAACCGTCCTCAGAACACTTTCAAGCATCGACACTCGCATCGACATCATCACCGTTCCTGCAGGCGAAGCAAGTAAATCCATCCCCATGCTCGACGAGATATTGAACCAACTGCTGGCGCTACAAGCTGATCGAAAGTCGTTAGTTTTAGCACTCGGAGGGGGCGTCGTTGGCGACCTTGCCGGATTCGCTGCCGCGACCTATAGCCGCGGCATTCGTTTTCTGCAAATCCCTACGACGCTCTTAGCGACGGTTGATAGCAGCGTCGGTGGAAAAGTCGGTATTAATTTGCCTGGTGCCAAAAACATGGTTGGTGCATTTTGGCAACCACAGGGAGTGCTCGTCGATGTCAATGTCCTGCAAAGCTTGCCCGAACGCGATTACCGAGCAGGGTTAGCCGAAGTCATTAAATATGGCGTGATCCAAGATGTCGAATTTTTTGGTAAGCTTGAGGCACATGCCGATCTAATACTGACTCGGGATCCCGTATTAATGCGAGATATTATTGCTCGCTGTTGTCAGCTTAAAGCCGAAGTGGTCATTGAGGATGAACGCGAAACAACGGGACGCCGCGCAATTTTAAATTACGGTCACACATTTTGCCACGCTCTCGAATCATGTACTGGGTACGGACAATTTCTACATGGCGAAGCAGTCGCTATCGGTATGCTCTGTGCATCGCGACTGGCTGAAAGCCTAGAAATGATTGACGCCGACATCACCCAACGACAATTCCAATTACTCACTAAATTTGGGCTGCCCACCGACGTACCCGCTGACCTAAACCGGCAAGAACTTGTCGAGGCCATGCAACATGATAAAAAAACCGAGCACGG
>Ga0208879_1001068_pt1 | contig 26701 bp, 13 predicted proteins | sample Knorr_S15_td_Bot_FD_185605 | JGI IMG/M metagenome (GOLD analysis project Ga0208879, IMG submission 185605) | Marine microbial communities from Southern Atlantic Ocean transect - Knorr_S15_td_Bottom_ad_5009_LV_A (SPAdes) (version 2) | ecosystem: Environmental > Aquatic > Marine > Oceanic | place...
ATTTGGGGCAATCTGGGGCAAGGCTATCCCTTAATTGACACTTTTTTTCTTCTTCGTTTCTCTCCGACCGTTTTCCACGCAAAAAAGGTGGCAGCTTACAAAGGGGAAGGAGGGGTGTAAGGCTTTTCGCCGGGCGAGAATTACAATATGCTCTTCTCAACTTTCTAGGTCATGTTGAAATGAAACACCTCCTACTCACAACAATCGCAGCCGTGCTGTTGGTGGGCATAGCACGAGCTGAGGAGTCAGCTCTCCCCCAAAAGCCCTCTAAAGAATCCATCTCGATCAACCATCTCACTTGGCTAACTGGCAGCTGGCAGGGTTCGGTGAATGGTGGAATTTTAGAGGAAACTTGGCTTGCTCCAAAGGCGGACAGCGCCAGGCGGTCGCGCGCGCAAACAAGCTGATGGGAGGCACCGCCAAACCATCCGAGATCGCCGGCAAGGCAAGCTTCGATGAAATCCGTTACGCCCAGTGCTGGGAGGATGCGGATGTGTTGCTGCAAGGGTTGGATGTACAACCAGGTGATCACTGCCTTTCCATTGCTTCGGCCGGCGACAATTCATTGTCCCTGTTGGCTCGTGGCGCGGGCAAGGTCGTCGCGCTTGATCTCAATGCAACCCAGCTCCACTGCGTAGCCCTTCGCCGCGAGGCATATCGGAAACTACAGCACGGCGAGTTGCTGGAGCTAATCGGTTCACGGCACAGCGAGCGACGGGTGAAACTGTATGAACATTGCCGTGAAGGGTTACCGAAAGATGCGATCGAATTTTGGGATGCCAATCGGGATCTCGTTAAAGGGGGCATCGGTGGTGCAGGAAAATTTGAACGCTATTTCAAAACGTTTCGCGAACGTGTGGTGCCATGGGTGCATTCACGCGCCAGAGTTACCGAGTTGTTCAAGCGGCGTTCACATGACAATCGGAAGGACTTTTATCGTGACCATTGGAACACGTGGCAATGGCGGCTTTTGTTTAAAGTTTTTTTCTCGCGATTCTTCATGGGGCGGCTGGGGCGGGATCCACGGTTTTTTGACTATGTGAAAGGCAGTGTTGCGGAACGAATTTTCTCGCGCACGGAGCACGCGTTGACCGAGTTGTCACCGGCGGTGAACCCGTACCTGCATTGGATTTTACATGGCTGCCACAATGAAGCACTGCCGTTCGCACTGCGCGAGGAGAATTTTGAGTCCATCCGGACCAACCTCGACAACTTGGAATTGCGACAGGCGTCGGTGGAGGAAGTGGTGGAGGAACCGTCGACGGGATTCGATTGTTTCAACTTAAGTGATATTTTCGAGTACATGTCGGAGGCCGCATATCATGCGTTGCTGGCCAAGCTGGTGACCCGCGCCCGGCCGGGGGCGCGGTTGGCCTACTGGAACATGCTCGTCCCGCGCGAGCGGCCGGAGTCTATGGCGGGGCAACTAAAGTCGCGGCCGGAATTGGCAGAGCGATTGCACCGCGAGGACAAGGCGTTCTTTTACAGCCGTTTCGTGCTGGAGGAGGTGGTGGCATGAGCGGGCCAGATACCGCAGGCGTGGTAGGAGTTTTCGCGCTGTTAGTAACGTTGGTAGTGGTCCTGCGCCAATGGCAGATGCGGCGTGCACCACCACCGGAGGTGGTGCGAAAAAGCCTTCATGTGGCGATGGGCGTAACCACATTGAGTTTTCCGTGGCTGTTCAAATCAGTGTGGGCTGTGGTGGCGGTTTCGGCTTTGTCGGCGCTTTTTATCACGGCCATAGAGCGGCTGCCGCGCTGGCGCGATTCCGTGGGGCAGGTGGTGGCGGGCGTGCAGAGGCGCTCGTGGGGCACGGTATTTTTTGCGATGGCCGTGGCGTTGGTGTTTGCGATGTCCGGCGGCGATTCGCTGCTCTACTGCGTGCCGATGGCCATGCTCACCTTTGGCGACTCGCTGGCCGCACTGGTGGGCCGGCGGTTTGGCATGGTGAAATTTCAGACCGGCGAGAGTGCCAAGAGCTGGGAGGGCGCGGGCGCGATGTTCGCTGTGACATTCCTGGTGGTGGTGGTGGGCCTGCTGCTGTGGCCACCGCCGGGGATGAACTGGACGCAGAAGCTGCTCGCCGCGCTGATGCTGGGCTTGGTGGGCATGGTGGTGGAGGCGGTATCATGGCGTGGGCTGGACAACCTATTTCTACCCCTGCTCGGCTATTTGTTCCTGAAAACGTATCTGGATCTGGAGGCCACGGGGCTTTTGTTGCGGCTGGTGGTGCTGGTGGTGCTGCTGTTTTTTACCGTGCGCCAGCGCTCGCAACAATTCGTGCTTCGCGACAACGCCCGCATTGGCGCGGCGCTGTTCCTCTACGTGGCCTTCGCGGTGGGCGGCTGGCAATGGTTCCTGCCGCCGCTGGCCCTGTTGCTGCTGTACGCGCGCTTCATTCCCTTTGAGTATGAAGTGGAGAAAAATAAATACTCATTCGAGGTTGTGCTGGCGGTGGTGGGGCCAGGACTGGTCTGGCTGTTGCTGTACCGGGCGTGGAAACTAGAGGAGTTTTTTCCACCGTACCTGTATGCCTTCACGGCGAGCTTGGCGGTGATTTGGCTGGCGCGCATCAAGCACAACGGCCGTCCCAGAGGCGCAGGGGCGGCGCTTGCCAAGGCGTCCTTGGTGCCGGCTGGCCTGATGCTTGCGCCATTGATTTGGCTGGCGCGAGGTGGGGACCGGCTGGGGCTGCTGCTGGGCGCGGCGCTGGCGGCGCTGCTGCTGGCGTGCTTGGCGGTGTGGTGGCGACAGGATGGCGGGCCGGAATCGCGCGAGTGGGACTGGACCTGCCGCAGCAGCTGGGTACTAATCGGCTCGGCGCTGGTGTATGCTGCGTCGGCAGGGTTTTAATCCTCCAGAATCTCAACGCGGCCGCTGCGGCCGTTCATGCGCACGCGCATGCCGGTGCGCAGGCGGCGGCCGAGGCCCTTGAGACCCACCACGGTGGGCAACCCCATTTCGCGCGCCACAATGGCTGAGTGTGAGAGCAGTCCCCCGCGCTCTACCAAAAGACCAGACAGCGATGGATACAGAGGAATCCAGCCGGGGTCAGTGCGCGGGGCGAACAAGATTTCGCCGTTGAGGTCGAGATCGTCCCGTGGCGACTGCACGCATTTCACTACGCCTTCCACCACGCCCGGACAACAGCCAAGTCCCTGCACGGTGTTGGTGATTTCGTCCAGTTCCGCCGCGCTTTCCTCCTCCGCCCCGTGTGTGTTTTGCCAATACACCGGGCCGTGGGTGATGAAGCGCGAGGCGGGCTCCACCGTATCGTAGGCGGCGTACTCGGTTTTCCGTTGCCGCACAAGCGCCTTCAAATCCTGCCCGGTGAGGTGGGCGGTCATTGCGCCGTTGAGTTCCTCCAGTGTGATGAAGAAAATATCCTCCGACTGCTGCAGGATGCCACGTGCGGCAAAGTCATTGCCAATGCCGTTGAACATCGCGCGCACCACGCCGTAAATGCGGGTACGGCAGAAGCGGGTGTTCTCGCGGTTGCGCACCGCTTTGCGCGCGTGCTTGAGCGACCACCGATACACCCAGTAACGCCAACCGCCGAGGTGTTCGCGCACCTGCGCCTCAGCCCGTGTGCGGATTTCCAGTTCGCGCTGGTCGTATTTTTCCAACTCCAACTCGCCGGTGCGCAGGTAGTTGCGCAAACACACGTACAGGAAAGTCGGATCCTGATGGAGATCGGTTTCCTCCAGCTTCATTTCGTTCATGCAACGGAAGCCGTATTTTGAAATGTAATCGGCCACACGTGCCTTTAACTCGTCGAAGCCCGACTGCTGCAGTGCCTCATGACAATCTGCGGCCAGCGTGTTTTTCAGAAGTCCCGGCAAGCCTTCAGTGCGGTTGGCCAATGCGGCCATGCGGATGAGCGCGCGCGTGGGCTCAGCGGACTCGAGATTGCCGTTGCCGCACATCAAGTCGTTTTGCAGCGAATCATCGAGGTTGCCGAGCCATTTTTGGGTGAGCTTTTTCAACAAGCCAAAGTGCACCATGCACAAGTAATCGTTCACGATGGGCGCCTTCCACTCAGTCAACAGGCGCGCCAGCAGGTCCTCGAAATGGCCGTGAATTTCATCGGCTCGCATTCGGCTGTAATCGCGCGCGCGGAATTCGTCGTAAACCGTGTGGAAATATTTAAGAAAATCATCCACAAACGATTGGATACGGAAATGGTATCCGAGAAATTTCAGCCCCGTGAAAAAGCGGCGCACCTTGGAGGAAAGTTTCCCTTGAAACCCGGAGGGCTGGATGCGCTCGGCAATCTCGTCGGCAAGGCTTTCGTCGGTGCCCATCATTGTCTCCATGAACCCGCGGTTGTACTTGAATCCGGGCAGGATGCTGGTGAGCCGGTACCAGTTGAGTAGGTTGTAGTAGATGCGGCCGTGGAAGGAGCCGAGCATGTTGCGCAGCGTGGGGTCCATCCGGCGAATCTCCACCGCTGGCACGCCGAGGATTTCGCAGAACTGCACATACACTCGCCCATATACGAACCGCGCCCACGTGAATGTGAGCGGCAGCGTGATGCCGCCGTAGCTCTCCACGATGTTGGAGTTGTCCCAAATAAATAATTTCCCGGCGGGGTCGGCCATGGGCGTGGTGACGGGGCGGGACTGGAGCAAAACCAGTTCGCCATTGCGTTCGCCCCACTCGATATCCTGCGGGTACTGGTAAAACGCCTCCACCTTCCGGCCGAGTCGAGCCAGCGACTTCAGCTCGTCGGCGTTCAGCACGGGGGTTTCCTGTAAATCCATCGGTACGGCACGCGTCTCGATGCCGCTGTGTTCGGCAGCTTCCACCTGCGTTTCCTTGCGCACGATTTCCTGTTCAATCAGTTTGCCGGTGGCTTTCTCAAGCACAAAATGGTCGGCATCCAGCGCGCCGGATACCAGTCCTTCGCCGAGGCCGTGCACGGCGTTGACAACGCATCGGGTGGGATCCTGAGCCACGGGATCGCACGTGAAAAGCACGCCGCTCTTTTCGCACGCGACCATTTCCTGAAACACCACGGCCACCTCCGCCGGCGTGGCCAGCGGCAAACCGCGTTGCAGGCGATAGCCGAGACTGCGCGCGGAATAGGCGGAAGCCCAGCACTGGCGCACAGCCGCGCGGGCGGTGTCTAGCGTGGGCAGATTGAGAAAGGAACTCAACTGGCCGGCAAAGGAATGCTGCGCGGAATCCTCGCCCGCCGCTGAGGATCGTACGGCGATGGGTGCCACCAACGAATCAAAAGCCGCAATGATGTCGCGCCCGATTCCCGGCGGCAACGGCGCGTCGGCAATCAACTGGCCAATGGCGGTGGACACTGCCTCGAGTTTTTCCGGTGCCCCGCCATCATCAGGGTTGAGCGTTTGCAGGTGTTGTTGGATGGCCGGTTCCAAGTCGTTGGCCGCGCGGAACGCGGCGAAGGCCCGCACGCCCAGCACGCGCCAAGCCGGCACCGGTAGGCCCTCGCGATGGAGTTGGAACAAGTGCAGCCCCTTGCCGCCGGCCTCGCGTCGGGCAAATGATTCGGTGCTGTCAGGGTTAACGAGCATAGGCGCAGGTGACGGCGATTCCGAGGTACAACAACACGAGGAACACGGACGTGACACCGCGATAAACTTGCCCGAACGGCGGCCGGTTGAGAAGCCCGTAGGTCAGGCCAACTCCGAGTAGTAGGGCGCTGATGGCTGCGGTCCAGCCCAGCAACAGCCGTGAGTGCGCGAGGCGCTCGCCGAGCATCAGCCATACCGCTGCGCCGGCCATGACCCACGCGAGCGCCACCGCGCCCCAGCGGGTCCAGACTTTGGAATAGGAATTCACCTCGTCACGTTCTTCCTCAGTGACAAACGTTTTGCGGCCAAGTTCGAACAGGTTGAACATGCACCACGAGCCAAGTGCAAACCGCCACGCGCGGCCGTCCAACTCCCACGGAGCTTGCCCGGTGAATGCTGCGAACAACGTGAGCGTGAGCAGCACCGTGACAACCGTGTGCACTACGGCGTAAGTGGTCAGCCGCGGGCGTAGGAAACCACGCAGGAAAAATTCGCGGTACATCAGCATTGAGTATGCGATGGCCATCCCCATGCCTGCCAGCGCTCCCGTGCCCAGCGCACCCATGCCCGCGAGTTCCACGGCAAAACAGACGGCGATTCCAGCCTTCAAATGTCGAGGTCGCAGCACGCCACACACCAGCGGGCGGTCCGGGTATACTCGAGCGTCCTCTTCATGATCCTTCAGTTCATCGTACAGGCGAAGTTTGAAAAAAAACGCGAGAGTGGCAAGGCCGGCGAGCAGGAGCAAGGGCAGCGGCACCGGACGCACTTCGCCCACCCAGTCGGCAGCAAAAGCGCCATGATGTGCGAGAAACAGCGCGGTAATCATGGCCAGGTGCGACACAGGCTCAAAGCGTTGGCGCACAAACACCCACCAGCGGCCGGCGAGGCTGCCAGGCATGGCATCATCAAGATGGGCGACGGAAGGACTCATGCGATGGTGTCATCCAGTTGCTGGCGCAGAGTGTCATACTCCACCTTGCTGTGATGGCGCGGATCCATTGGGATTTCATCGACTATATGGAGTTCATCCACGGGCAAATCATGCTTTTTCATGATACGCTCAATTTCGGTGCGCTGTTGCGGTCGCTCGACGGTATTCAGTGCAACCACACAGACGGTGCGTTCTTTCAATTTAGTATCGGGCAAGCCCAAGTATGCGGCTTGGCGCACGAACGGCAGCTTCTGCAAAACCATCTCCGCGCGTATCGGGAACACATACTGACCATCGCGTTGTATGGTGTTGTGCACGCGGCCGACCATCCATAGGAACCCATTATCATCCAGTCGCGCAAGGTCGCCGGTACGATGCCAGATGGTGCCGTCTGTGTCGCGTATTTTGGCACGGCAAAAGGCCTCAGGATTGTTGTAATAATCGCGGCAAACATGTTCGCCGGCTACGATGAGCTCGCCCACCTCGCCAGTGCCCACCTCTAGCGAAGCCCAGTCGGATTCGGTTTGAACCTCAATCGGGCCCGGGTGAATCTGGAGAAACTTGATGCGCAATACTGAAACAGGGTGGCCAACGTTTACGCCATCCTCCACCCATTCCGCATCCTCCGCCGAGCGGCTAGGTAGAGCGAACATTTCTTGAGCCTCAATATGCGCAATAGGCTCCACCTCGGTGGAACCATACAACACCCATACCTCGGCGTGGGGTGCGATGGACTTGAAGTCGGCGAGGTTATCCCGGCTTATGGGCGCACCTCCGGTAGCTGCACGCCGCAGCCCAGTCAACTGGTGACCGTGTTCGTGACACTCTGCAGCTATCGAGTTAAGCAGCCATGGCGAAAGAGTGGTGCAGGTCACTTGGCAGGCGTTCATTTGCGCGAGCAACAGCGAGTTGTCGTGATCAGCCGGTGTACCAACATCAATGGCCGGGATCACCGTGCTCACGCCGGCAGCGATGTTGTTCAACGAAAAAATTGGGAATGCGGGAAGGTCCACGTCGTTTTCCGTGTAAGGCAAAAATTCATCAAGCGCCTTGTGCTGCGCAGCGAGGAAGCGGTGCGTGCGGTTGGCGCCCTTGGGCGTGCCGGAGCTGCCGGTGGTAAAAGTGATGAGCGCGGTGTCCTCCTGCGCCACCGGCTCGATGGGCGCGGGATCCGGATGCTGTATCAGTTTCTCCAAACGCGCGGTGTATTCTCCGGTGACCGGACCGAAGACAATCCGGGTGGTTAGAGCCTTGAGCGTGGGAGAGTCAGCAGCCAACTCGAATGCTATTTCAAAACTAATCATTGCCTTGGCGTTCACCACTTGGGCGCTGACGTCCAACTCATCGCGACGCGCCCAAGAATCTAGAAACACCGGCACAGCCCCAATGCGTTGAAGCCCCGCCATCGCCGTGTACAGCGCCACTGACATTGGTAGAAACAACAGCACGCAGTCGCCTTTGCTCAGCCCAAGTGAATGGAGTCCGCCTGCCACGCGTTCCACACCCTCGGCAAATTCCCGGAAGCTGGTTCGTTGGTGCTTGATGGGATCCTCGGCGCACTTGTCCTTCATCCAGCGTTGCAGTTCGTCCGGCGTCACCCAGTGGTAGGCCGTGGCCTCCGGTTGCGCCTCGGCGTTCCCCTGCAGGAACGAGGCCACGTTGTTGTCCGGCGTTACGCCTTCATAGTATCCTATGCGTTCCATCCGATTTCTTTTCTATAAGATCATTCCCTGCGCTCGCAGTGCCTTCAGTTCCTCCGGGCCCGGCGTGCGGGTGAAGACGGGATCTTCACAGGTGTTGGGTTCGCCAGTTGGCAAAACATCCCGCTCGACGATTTCTTGAATTAAGCGTGCCAACGCCTCTCCTTCAGCCTTGCTGGAGCGAGTGAGATAAGCGAGGTAATCCTTTTCGCCCGGCTCGGATACAGTCTCTTTGGCCAGGATGCGGCCGGCGTCCACGCGCTCGTTCATTTGGTGGATGGTGAATCCGGCCGGCCGGTTTTCATTAAGCGCGTACAAATCGCAAAGAGTGCCGCGGTATTTAGGGAGCAATCCGTGATGCACATTCACGCAGCCCAGACGAGGCGCTTCGAGGATGGGTTTCTTGTAAATGCAACGGGTGCGTAAGTTGATGATCAGATCAATGTGCTGCTCTCGAATCCATTCACACATCTCCGGCGAATTCATCGTGTCGGCATGCTTTACCGGGAGATGCTCCTTGCAGAACAGTTTGCCCCGACGCTCCAGCAGCAGTCCAAGCATGTTTCGGGTTAGAGCGCTGGCCAGCCCGGTGCAGCCGATGGAGTACAGCCCGACCGTGCGTTTGATGAGGCTCCAGGAAAATTCCTTTAACACCACCAAGCCAACAATATGATCACCCGCCTGCTCCAGCAGAGTTTCGAACACATCAGCGTAGTTACGTGGAATATACGTGACATCCGAGGTGACCAACAATATGTTCATAGACCTTTGCGAACGGGTTCCCAGCCGCCTGTCGTGGCTTGGATTTCCTGTCGCACTGTTTAGCTGGCCTTGCATGGGATCACCATACCGGAAAATTGCGCAAAAATGATAATCGATAATGTCAATGAAGCCAACACTCCAATCGATTTTCCGCCGGGCCCATGACCATAAAGTGAATCAATGTTCCCATAAATTTAATCAATTTGACACTGGCTATCGGTTCATGTATGATGAGATCTTTGGCACAAACCATCGACATTTAATATCAACTCGAGACAAGCTATGAGCGAAAAAAACAGCATCGAAAAATGGGAAACTCTCACCAACTCACCTGCGATTGTGGAGTTCTTCGAGAACCTCTTCGAGAACCTCGGGGTACGGGTGACCGATACCAACGAGGAATTCACCTGCCACCATCGCGGTGACAAGATTGAGTTGAAGAAGGGGCTGGACGAGGAAGCTGTGGATTACACGGTGGAGATAGAGTCCTTTCAGGTCGACCGATTGGTGGCACACACGCACGACAAGGAGATCGATGAGATCGAGAAGTACAGGATTGTTTGCGTCCTTTTCACCCCTGCCACGGCCGCAACGCTGAAGAAGAGGCTTTCCGGCAAGCTGGTACGCTTCCTCCTGGGTGCCGAGCCCGTGACGCACGTGAATCTTAAGTCCCCCAGTGACGAGGAGCCCAATGCGCAACACACTCTGGTGGTCGCTGGCAACCAATGGCTGGCTATTCCCGGCTTGTACGGCGATCCGGATCGCATTTACCACATGACAGTGGATGAGGCGCTGCTCTACCACCGCCGTGTGTTCGCCACCATGAAGAAGGACACCTTTGGTGCCTGGTGGAAATTCGGCGGCTGGTACAAGGACTACCGCGAGACCATCTCCACCTGCCCACGCAAGTAGTGTTGAAGCGCGCCTGCAGCACATCCGGGTGGACGCGCAGGGGCGCTATTTATCTTTTCGAGTTCCCCGAACGCCTCCTGCCTCCTCGTGGTTACCAAGCTTCCACATTGAGCGATAAATTTTGTTTATAAGGTTCGTGTCGGGTGAACCACATCGGTTCATTTCATTAAACGCGAAAAAGTCGAGCCACGGCGGCAAGACGGGTGAAGAATTGAAAGCTGAAGGGAAATGAAACACCTCCTACTCACAACAATCGCAGCCGTGGTGCTGGTGGGGTGCGTTGAGTCACTGCAGTCGGCTCCGGCACTAGAAGCGAAATCAGAGGCTTCTACAGCCGAAACCCCAGACATTACGATTCACGAACTACCTCGTGGGAAGCCGGAAGAAGTAGGCATGTCATCTGAGGGACTAAAAAAGATAGATGAATTGGTGCAACAATATATAGATGCTGGCCGCATAGAGGGCGCCGTTATCGGTATTATTCGACAAAGCAAGGTGGTCTACTTAGAGGCTCATGGAATTCTTGAAGGGAAGACCCCGAAACCCATGCCCGAAGACTCGATTTTCCTTATGGCATCCTCCACCAAGCCGGTGATCGGTGTGGCAACAATGATCCTGATTGACGACGGCCGGATTAGTCCTGAGGACCCAGTATCCAAATATATTCCTGAATACAAAGGACTGCAGGTTGCCATTCCGCTGAAGTCCGCAGGCAAAGGCTTTAATCCCAATAGAAAGGCCAAAAACAAATCCATCAACAAGTCCAAGACTAAGGCTAAGAGCAAAAAAGGCTGGTATACAAAAAGCAAAAGGGAGGTGCCTGAATATCGACTTGAGAAGGTTAACAGACCTCTGACTATTCATGATCTGTTGACTCACACTGCCGGACTGGGAACCGGAGGAGGATTGGGATCAATCATTGCAAAAGACAGAGCCGCACCGTCAGACACACTTGCTACTTGGGTACCCAGAATGGCAGCCAGACCTCTGGACTTTCAGCCAGGGACTCGCTGGGCATACAGTGCGGGGAGCGGGCTGAAGGTGGTGGGGCGAATCATCGAAATAGCCTCAGGTATGTCCCTGCATGAGTTTATACAGTCACGGATTCTTGATCCACTGAACATGAAAGATACCTACTGGGATGTGCCCGAAGACCAACTCTTCCGAATGCCCTATAAATTCCACAACAAAGCTAAAGGCAACGGTAGAGTTATTGGGGAAGACTTAAGCGCTTATGCCTCAAACGCCGGGGGACTATTTAGCACGACCCGTGACTATCTGCATTTTCAACAGATGCTCGTGAACGGAGGAGCTTTGTTTGGTCATCAAATTCTCAAATCTGAAACTGTTGCCATGATGACAACCAATCAGGTAGGTGCTCTTTTTAGCCAAGCAGCGAAGGGAGGCCCTGGTCAAGGTTATGGCTATACGACTGCTATCACTCTAGACCAAGAGAAATCAAGAAATGGTCAAATAGCCGGCACATTTAGTTGGGGAGGTGCTGCAGGTACTGTTTCGTGGACAACACCCTCTGAGAAACTGACAGTTGTGTACATGGTTCAAAAGCCGTCTGATCTGCCAAACAAAATTGGAGTAATAGTAAGAGAGGCTATTATCGATTGAAAGCTGAAGGAAAATGAAACACCTCCTACTCACAACAATCGCAGCCGTGCTTCTACTGGGGTGTGCGAGCACATCACAGCACTCGACTTCTCCATCGGACACCAAAAACCGCTGAACAAGTTGCCGAAGCTACAAAACCAGAAACGACCGCCTCGCAAGAGTTAGTCAGTCATTGCCAATCAACGTGCACACAATGTTCCCCACAGTACAGGGGGGATTGACAGCTTTACCCGACAGATCTCTAATAGACACTAGGCTACTAAGGCTTTCGAAGGCGGTAAAAGCGCCGGTCAGCCACGCTGAAGTTTTCCGAGTACGGAGTGGTCGGAATGGGAGTAACGGCTGTCCAAGGGCCAGTAACCTCAGGGGCCCACTCGAGGTTACCGCTGCCGGTCCAGGAAAAGGTCAACTGGCCATTGCTCACGACGCTCTGCAGGAATTCAGGCGGCAATGCAGGCGGGGTATCCTCCAAATGGCCAATTTGGACGTAGTCGATACCCATCCAATTCCCGCCACCTTCCCAGCTGTAGTTCAGCCCTCTGAGGCTCACGATGTTGTCCGGTCCCGGACCCAGTTCAGCGTTCACGCTGGCTAGGGTGAAAGGCTTTGTCGTGAACTTATTACCCAAGTCATCTAGGCGAATTACAATCTCCTCCTGGACCATTACGTCATTGAAATATACTTCAATACCATAGCGAGGATCGTCTCCACTTTCATCAAGGTTGAACGGATCAAAAGAGACAATTATCTCATCACTGAGGTCTAACGTCGCGGGAAGGTTGAAGTGGTAGCGCAGATCGTTGTCTTCGGCAGCGAAGGCGCGCTCGGCGGCCTCTTCGTTTCGTGGCACGATACCTACCGGGTCATAGTCTCCCCACTCATCCTCAACGATGGTCTTCGTGTAAATCCCGGCGAAGTAGTAATCGTTGTCCGCTTGTCGCGCGGTTTCGGGACTGCTGGGATTCCCCGGCAGATCATTGATCGTCCCATTCTCCTGAACGAAGGTAGCGTTAACCCCCCCCCCATCGCCAACAGGCCAACCATCGTCATCCAGTCCTATGGCCAACGGAAACACCGGCTGCGGAATTGGATCCAACTGGACATAGTCGATACCCATCCAATTGCCTCCGCCGTCCGCGTTGTAATTGATACCTTTGAGCGTGATAATATTGTCGAAGCCAGGACCGACTTTGGCACCGACGCTCTCCAGCGTGAAAGGAGGCGTCGTATAATCGGTGTCCAGGTTTTCCGGGTGAATGACAATCTCCTCCTGGACGAGCTCGTTATTGAAATAAACCTCGATGCCGTACTGAGGGTCAAATCCATTGTTATCTAGATTGTTAGCGTCAAAAGTGACCATCAGTTGATCTGTGGGTTTCAAGCTGGCGGGCAGATTGAAATGGTAACGGAGATCATTATCGATACCCGCGAAGGCCCGTTCACATGCCTCCTCGTTGACCAACACCGAGCCGACCGGTTCATAATCGCCGTTGTTTGGAATCACCTTCGTGTATTCACCAGCAAAGTAGTAATCATCGTCCGCTTGCCGATTAATCTCGGGGCTCGCGGGGTTTCCTGGAAGATCATTGATGCCGGTCTCTTGAACAAAGGTGGCGTTTGCACCGCCACCGTCGCCGACGGGCCAACCGTTATCATCCTTCCCGACTGACCATGGGAACGGAGCGAGCAGGACCTGGCTGAGCTGCACGTAGTCAATGCCCATCCAATTACCGCCATCATCCTCACTATAATTGATTCCTCGAAGGCTGACGATGTTGTCAAAACCGGGCCCTACCTGCGCGTTCACCTGTGCAACAGTAAAAGGCGGGGTATGAATCGTCTGGTTGAGTTGATCGATTCCGATGACGATCTCAGACTGCACCTGCACATTATTGAAATACACTTCAACACCGTAGCGGGGATCCCATTCATCGTCCTGAAGATTCAGAGCATCAAAGCTGACAGTAAGCTGATCCGTTGGCTGAAGCGATGAGGGGAGATTAAAATGATATCGTAGATCATTGTCTGCACCCGCAAACGCGCGCTCGGCCGCCTCTTCATGGACTCGAACTTCACCAACCGGCTCGTAGTCACCATTGCCAGGAATCACAGTCGAAAAAATGCCCGCGAAATAGTAGTCGTTGTCCGCCTCCCGATTAACTTCCGGACTGTCTGGAACGCCCGGCAGCGGATTGATTATCCCATTTTCCTGCACGAAAGACGCATTGGCGCCACCGCCGTTTCCCGTGGGCCAGCCATCATCGTTCCGGCCGACCGACCAAGGCAACTCGGGCGGCGGAATCGGTTTGGCGACTGGGTTGAGCTGAATATAATCAATCCCCATCCAGTTTCCACCGCCCTCAGCATTGTAATTGACCCCCTTGAGGGTCACGATGTTATCGAATCCTGAGCCAGTCATTGCGCCGACACTTTCCAAGGTGAACTCTGGCGTGGTGATGGCTGTGTTTAGCTGGCCATCGCGAATAACTATCTCAGGCTGAACCAGCACACTATTCATGTAAACTTCGACACCGTAGCGCGGATCAGCTCCGTTCGTGTCCAAATTATTGGCGTCGAACGTGACCGCAAGCAGGTCATCCGCTTGGAGTGTATTGGGAAGATTGAAATGGTAGCGGAGTTCATTGTCCGCACCGGCAAATGCGCGTTCGGCAGCTTCCTCGTTGACCGGCACCAGGCCCACCGGTTCGTAGTCACCGTTGGCTGGGATTACTTCCGAATAAACACCCGCAAAATAATAATCATCGTCCGCCTGCTCTGCAGCTTCGGGGCTGGCAGGGTCTCCTGGGAGTTCGTTACTGCCGGACTCTTGCACAAAGGAGGCGTTGGCACCGCCACCATCTCCCTCGGGCCAGCCATCATCGTCCAGCCCAACCGCCCAAGGATAAACGGGAGGCGGGATCACCTCGGTTTCGAGATTAAGCTGAACGTAGTCGATGCCCATCCAGTTCCCGCCTGCATCCGAATTATAACTGGTGCCTCGGAGACTGACGATGTTATCGGCTCCAGGACCGACCTCCGCATTCACACTTTCCAGCGTGAATTGGGGTGTCTTGAAATCGACATCCAATTGCGGAGGGCGAATAAGAATCTCGGGCTGCACCAGCACTCCGTTGAAGTACACTTCAACCCCAAAACGCGGGTCCGCGGGGCGCGTATCCAAATTATAAGCGTCGAATGTGACTGAGAGAAGACTGGTCGGTTCCAGCGTGTCGGGAAGATTGAAGTGATACCTGAGATCAAGATCCCCACCGGCAAAAGCCCGTTCGGCAGCCTCTTCATCGTAGTCCACCAGGCCAATTGGTTCATACTCGCCGTTGCCAGAAATGAGGGTCGTGTATTCTCCGGCAAAGTAGTAGTCATTGTCCGCTCCCCGGGGTTCCGAGGTGCTGAAAGGACTTCCTGGCAAAGGGCTGATCTCTCCGTTCTCCTGCACAAAACTGGCGTCGGCTCCGCCGTCAAAGCCCGCGGGCCAACCGTTATCGTCCAACCCGACGGTCCATAACAACTCCTGCGCATTTGAGTAGGTTGATGTTCCGAGGAGAAGCAAGCAGCACATCACCGCTCTGTTGAGTCTTTTATCCAAATCCATACGGGAGGCTGGCAAGATCGCGAACCCGTGTCAACCACACTCATAATAATTCCGATTGGTGGCAGGCTCTTCAAAGAACAAAAAAATCAGCGACGCCCAGAGGGGACTGTGGACAGGGACAGCAATTCGGCTCGACAGCCCTTAAGTACCAATGTAAACAGGAACCGAATGAAACCTCGATCAAAAGCTCCACCCCGCTCCGGTACAAAAAATAAGCTGATCATGGCCTTGATCGCTGTATCTTGGATTTGTGGCGGTGCATTACTAAAACTCAATGCGCCATGGTTATATCTTCTGATCGCTATTTCGGTGACAGCGGCTCTCTGGGTAGGGCGGCGGCAAGGGTGGTTGCTGCGAGCCGTGGTCTTACTTGCTTTGGCCATTCCTATTTCGAAAATAGTGCAGGAAAGGCCTCCAAAAGGAGACCTCCATGAGAATACGCCAACGACATTCACCTCCACGTCTGAAAAGCGGGATGGTGCTGTAATCCGAGCCCTCGTAGCCGCCGAGGAAACCTATCTGAACCTAAGCCCGAAAATGAACAGCCTTTCCAGGGGCCTTCTTGACCTGCGCCTGCCCGGCCCGACGGCAGACGCTGAAAGCGTGTTCTCGACTACCGTAACCACCGTCGATCTCGATCTTATACCCGCAGCGATCCCAACCGGCCCTTCCACGTTCGAGTCTCACCCCTGGCCGGTGGCCGCACTCTCAAAACAAACCGACAGAGTGGATCTATGGCGTCCGCTTTTTGACGAAATCTCATTTTTTGAACACGCAAAAGTTGAAATCATCAGTGGTGATCATCCAGATGGCAATATGTTGCGGTATGAAGCGAAGGGTGGTTTCGAAGCCCTCGCGCGCATGAAGTCAGACCATTGGCGTTCATTCGAAGGAAGGATGGAGCTATCCTGGGAGCATCCAAGAACCGACGGCGGCGACGGAGGGGACTGGCAGATTACCGGTTGGAAAACCACTGAGATGCATTGGCGCGCAAGTCCCAGGCGGCTTTTCGTCGAAGCATTGGATACGGCCATGCATGAACCACAGGAAGCATCCATGCTGCGCAGATCGCTCCATTATGAAGCGACAGTAAAGCATTACCGCGATGGCGCGAAGCAGTTGCCGCATCCGTACTTTGCGCCCATCTCCGCTAATCAAAAGGAAGGCATAGCCGTGGCCGATGTTAATGGAGATGGGTTCGATGATATTTATATCACCATGCGACTCGGTAAAAACATGCTTCTTGTCAATCAGGGGGATGGAACATTCCTTGAACAGGCAGCTTCGTTCAAACTGGATCTCCCAGGCCACACCACTTGCGCGCTCTTTGCAGACTTCGACAATGACGGCGACCAGGATGTGATATTGGGACGCAGCTTGTTAAAAACGAGCTATCTCGAGAATCGGCATGGCGTATTCTACCAACACCCAATTCCAAAATTCATGCCGATGGCCGCCCTTTCAATGTCTGCGGCGGATTACAACATGGACGGCCTGCTGGATGTTTACATCTGCACCTATCGGCCAGCCGCTCCGGCCGGAGCAAGTCCGGCGGGAGGCGTCGCGCAGAGCAAGGATGGAGACTTTGACTGGCCGGACGAGTTCTTCGATATCAATCTGGCCAGGGAATATCGGCGGCGGGTGTCAGAACACCGAAAGCGCAAGGGCGGAACAGTTCTCGATCAACTTGGTCCCCCCAATGTTTTGCTGGTCAATCGCGGCGGCGGACGTTTCGAGCCTGCGCCAGAAAACGACACGGTCGGAATCTGGCGCAACTCGATGCAAGCCACCTGGGGCGATTACAACCGGGATGGCCGCCCGGATCTCTACATCGCCAACGACTGGGGTCTCGATGTGCTGTTTCGCAACGATGGATCGGGCGGTTTCACGGATGTCACCACCCAGGCGGGTGTCACCGCCTACGGCTATGCCATGGGCGCTTCCTGGGGAGATTACGACAATGATGGCCAGGACGATCTTTACGTCTCGAACATGTATAGCGAGCCAGGCCGCCGCATCACCAAGCAAATCCCGGGACTAGAAAAAATGTTCATTGAATCCGCCGCGGGCAACTGGCTTTACCACCAGGTTGCCAACGGAAAATTTGAGCAGGTTGCCGGCCTTATGCCGCCCTCGATGACAGTGATGAAGGCCGGTTGGTCGTGGGGCGGATGTTTCGCCGACTTCGACAACGACAGCTTCCTCGATCTCTATGTGCTAAACGGCTACTTTACCGCACCGAAGGAACATTCCTCAGGACTGGATCTTGAAAGTAATCTATGGCGCACTATGGTGCGCACCGACGAAAACCTCTCCCGCCCCAGCTTCCGATTTTCCCCCGAGTGGAAACGAACCTCCGCGCCTGACAGCCATGGCCCGATGATCGACGCGCGCCTGGCCGGTGTCGAACGACAGGGAGACAAAGTATTTGTGCATTCCCTTAACGGGAACGAACGCAATCGTTACTTCGCCAATCACGCCGGGCGCTCCTTTTCGGACATTTCGGCGCTGTCCGGATTGGACAACCCGGCAGACAGCCGAGGTTTTGCAATTCTGGACTATGATCGTGACGGCTGGCAGGACATCGCGTTGGTCAACGCCAACCAACCCCTATTCAATCTCTACCACAACGAAATGGGAACAACCGGGTTAAGTGGCGGCGTGATCGCCATTCGCTTCGTTGGCGGAAATCGCCAAGCGTCTCCCTCCAAAGGATTCGGGTGTCGTGATGGCTACGGCGCCCGGATTGTGGTGGATCTGGGTAATGAGAAGATTACTCGAGAGCATCGCTGCGGCGATGGTTGGTCCACCCAGAATTCGCCAACGATGATGGTGGGCATCGGCTCTCACACAAATGTTGTCTCGCTCACCGTTAAATGGCCTTCCGGCAGGACGACCACCACACAAGGTGTTCCGGAAGGAACCTTGCTCACCGTCTACGAGAATCCGGAGGACGGTCCGACAAATGATCCGGTCGAGCGCACCACTTATAGAGTAAAGGCAAGCGAGCGGAGAATGGCGCCAATCAACCGGGAGGTGTTCCCGATCGCCGCGGTGGACAGTTCCGCCAAGCCCGGTGCCCGCCTTCGTGTTTACACGACATTTTCAACGTCCAACCAGCCGTACAAAGAGAACCTGCCGCGCCTGCGACATGTGCGCGCAGAACTTGGCCCCGAAGGAGTTGATATCATCGCGGTGCCCATCGATGATACAGACGACAGCCAGAAGCTTGCTGCATATAACAGAGAATATCGGCCCTCAACACGCCTCATCCGAATTGCCGTAAGCCAGCGGGCTGGTGCCGCTGCCGCCTTCACCAAGGTTTTTGGCGCTGAACCGCCGCTGCCTTCCTCGGTCATCACGGATAGCTCGGGCCATGTCCTCGCGACCCAGCCTGGTGTTCCTGGTATTTCCGCGTTGAGAAAAATGCTGCGACGGGATCCTTGAAGTGTTGGATCACTGCCCAACCACGTGCAATCGCACATAAAGTTGAGGTTGATCGCGGAGAGGCGGTTTGACACGCCATGAACGCACAGCCCTGCCATCTCCGAGCGGTTCCGTCGAAACCAATTCGAAGTGCGAGGCTCCGTCCTGCCACTCGACAAGGTCCGTTGAAAAGTGAAATTCGATCTGGACTCCTTCCGCGGTAAGACTGATCGGAACCGTGAAAAGAAGAGCCTTCTCTCCCGCGGGAACATCCTCGTCCCATTTGAACCCCGGAAAGATGGGAGAAAGGCCGAGATCATTACCGAGCGCGTAATCAATCAGGTCGGGTTCACCGTTTCCATTCGCGTCCCCCAGCGGATCAGAGGGGAACGGCGCCCCGTCCGTCCTTCCGAGACTGCCACCTGGCTGCAGGCTGACGCGCCAGTTCTCGGAAAGAGCAGGATCAGGATGGGTGTGAGGCGCGATCAAAACGAGACTGTGACCGGACTGGTCAGCCTCGGTCTGCCAGGGCGGCTGATCATCGTAGGCAAACTCCAAGATCGTTCCGTTATTTGCATCCTCCAATTTGAGGCGTTCCCCGCCGTTACTGAGCGCGGTGCCATTGGCGAAAGCGCCCGCCACCGGATGGTTGGCTCCATAAGCGGTCTCAAAGGCGGCGAGATCGCGCACGATCAAAACTCGCTCACCCGGGGCCAGCGAGACGATGGCACTGCCAGTGAAATTAAATTCAACTCCTTGCGTGAAGCGGACCTCCTCCAAATTCAGCGTGTCCGAACTGCTGATGTTTAACAGTTCAACATATTCAGCCAAGTTGTCATCGGAAGGATGATACATCAACTCGCTCATCACGAGAAAACGTTGCGCGTCCGATGCCTGCCCCAAGGTGGTGGTTGTGTTATTTGTCACTCCGGTAGCGTCAAGTATCGCAAGCGTTTCCCCGAGATTTGAAAGGTGTCCTTGGTATCCACCCTGCACAAAAAGCCCTTCACCGCCTTTCGGCGTTAACGTTCGCGCTCGGAAAGCCGCCACGCTCGGACTCACGTAAAGCGCAGCATTCGGCGCAAGAACCGTTCCGGCTGCAAAGACATGCTCGATGCCTCCGGTCAACCGCCAGTTGGAAATGTCCACCGCAATCGAATTCGGATTGAGCAGTTGGATGAACTCTTCGTCCTGGTTTCCCGAGGCAGGATTTGCCTCGATCGCTCCGAAATTGATTCTCGGTTCAAGAGTGGTTGGCGCGCTGACTCTGCCTCCGTAAAGCTCCGGAACAATGAGCATGTCGCTGCTGTTCACGGTGTTGTTGAGCCCCTGTATCGCGAGCACGTTCCGTCCCTTTCTTAGTTTGCCCTTCTTATCTGAGACGTCGAATTTGATGTAGGCTCGCGGATTGGCCCCGTGCGCCACCCTCGCGGATGAATTCCACCCGGGTGAAGCGGGTGAATTTGCAGAAACGAGCTGCTCCCCGTTTAGAAAAGCCACGAAGCCGTCGTCGTATTTTATTCGTAATTCAAGCAGGTCCACCAAGGCTGGATCACTTACATCAAAATCGATTCGGATATAAACACTGGTATTGCTCCGCATTTGGCGGCCGACGTCCACTCCAATGAGCGAATCGTACGTGGTCGCCCGGTCGTAGCCCACGCCGGTTGGACCGCTCAGCCAACCGGTCGTGTCGAAAGGCTCAAATGAAGGACTCCCAGTCCAGGTGGCGCCCAGATTGCCATTGGTGGGCACAAGCACCTTTGCGGCGGCTTTATTCGCCACCAGAGAAAAATAGTTGGTAGTCGGCTCTCCGCCGGTCTGTGGCAGCGGAATTTCCCCGCCGTGCCCGACAATCTGTGTGTTATAGATGTATTTTCGGCGAGCGGGCAGATATTCGGTTTTCCACCGTTCAATCGCTTCTGCCATGGTTTCTACGTCCGGATTCGTGTTTGTGTACCGCACAGTTGCGCCGCGTTGCAGCCAGGAACCCCATTTCTTAAAATCAAGCCGGGCATCCGACGGCGCGATCGCTGGAGGATCGATCAACTGTGATTGTTCATTGAGGCGCCGCTCATAGTACAATTCGTTTTCGGGCGTGCCAGGCGCGGGAAGCGGTTGGAGAAAACGGTCCGTGAGCGTGCGAATGCGCCGCATGATCATGGCACGAATGGCCGGGTTTGCGAACATGTGGGAGACCAGGCGAATGCGGGTGCCGCTGACCACAAATCCATTCGTGTAAAGTCGATTATCAAAATACGTGTTTTGCGTGTTCCAGGTGCGCCCATGGGAGAGATCAAGATCCCAAGGCAGGATGGCCCATTCGCCGCTTTGACCAGTATCGCGGTAGATATACCAGTTTTTACGGTGCATATCGATGTTCCTGATCACCGAGTTGGCTGCGAGCAAATTGACACATCGCGGAATATCGATGTTGTCATAGAGATAATTGACCAAAGCCTCCCCCCTAAGATCGAGACCATTAATGAGCGCCTGAAGATCGGAGTTGTTCTCAAACCGCCGAGTCTTCTTTTGCACTCCTTTAGTCGCATTGTCGCCGGAATCTTTGTTGAGACTATTCGCGTAAACCTTGTAGAGAGCACCGGCCCTGTTCAAGCCGGCCCGTTTTAAGTACGTTTCATCCGCGTCCTCGACCAGATCCGCCGTGCTGAAGAAATCCCCGTTATGTTGGACTCGCACCGTGTAGGCAAAATGGGCGGCCACCCCAGCTTCACGCATCACTTCGTAGGCAAGAACATGACGCACCTTGGATTTGTCCGCCCAATTAGTTAGCAGATCAATGTCGGCCACTCTCGGGGCATTTGCGTTCCAACGAAATCGCTGCGTGCGATTGAAATCGATGTTGTAACTCTTCTTCGGAAAACCGGCCGAGGATTGTCCATGCCGCCTAAACAATACGTTGTCGTAAAACTCGCCATTATAATACACCGCCCCGCGCGAACCGCCGGAAGATCCCGCCGCGGAGACATTCCTCGTGAACCAATGCAGCACCGATAGGGAGGATCTGATGCCGGAATCTCGGGCCACTGTGCCAAAGTACTGATGAGAATCGAGTCGAGCGCGATATGCCGGCTCTTTCGTTTTGGTTCCATCGCGGTCGGCCGCGACAAACCGCCAGCGTGTCATTTCTGCGGGAGCAAGCGCCGCGCCGGGAATGACCGCTGTCCACACTCCGTCACTCCCCGCTGCATCGCCTCCTATGCCGTTGTCATTCATCGGCAGCATAATTTCTTTCCCAAACATCTTCCGGTAGTACAGGTTCACCGTCGCAACTGGCTCGTTGGTCGGACGAACGGCTACCGCAACGGTCAACGGACCAACCTCCGGTTGGGTTGAATTCTTTTCCACCACGGAAATAATCGGCCCCGCACGAGTGCCGCCTTTATTCGGCTTACCAGGAGTGGGAATCGAGAAGAAACTCCACACAAGATCATCTGCCAATGGGGCGAGGCCGAACGATGCATTCTGGAATTGTGCCGGGTAGGACGGAGCGAAGGCGCTCACCACCGTCACTCCGTCCGGGGCCACGAGCGCGAGGTATTCGCCATCCGCCGAGAGTCGGAAATTTGTGTGCAGACGAGCCGCAGGATTATTACGATTTTTCCCTGAAGCGAAGACCACGAGAATTGCGCCGGGGTCCAGGGTGAGAGCGGGGAATGTCCACTTGTCAAGATTCGCTGCATTGTCCGTGAGGTGATAACCCGCAAGCGGGACTGCGACGTTGTCCGGATTGTGAACCTCAATCCAATCAGGGAAGTCACCTTCCTCGTCGGCCAATCGGGAAACATTCGCGGCCATGAATTCGGTGATGAGTGGCGCGGCAAAGCTTCCCATCATGGAAGACAACAGTAAACAAATGCTCAGGCTCCACCAACGGTAGGAATTGAGAATAAACACGGATTTTCTATTTGATGAAACCGTCAAACGCAGGAGCGGGTTGGCTCGTTGCAGTTTGTCTGAGCCCCTTCCCTTCGACCCAGCGGGTGTTGTATTTCCGGTGCAACTCATCACTCGGGAATGGTGGCCGTTTCACCAGTGTGTAACGCTGATCGCCCATCCCGTGAAAGGGCAGTGGCTCAACTTTAGCGCCCGCCGCCACATGAAAATCGGAATCCTTGTCCCAGCCATCCGCATAAAGGAAAAATTCGCGGACACTCCCCAGTGGCTTCGATGGCAGAGAACTTGCCGCGAAATTCAGGGTCAATTCATCGCCGCTATTCATCAACAACAACCCTTCATCTCTTTCGGTAATCAACTCGGACACGTCGCCATAGCGCGTACACCAACCACCCGGGGTGATCGTCCAATAGGAGTTAGCGGTGACCCTGTCGTAGTCCGGAGTGAGTGGCCAGTCTGATGGAAGATACTGCACAGCGCTGAAACCGCGAAAATGCAGATCGGCTTCGCTGGGTTGAATAAAAGTGATCCTTGTTTGCGCGTCCGGTTTCTTTTCCATTAATGCAATACGGTCCCAGTGAATCTCGAAGGCCCCAGTCAATCGCAACCGGCTCGTGCCCGCCGCCAGCTTCCCGTCAAGATCGACTACGATGGTTTTCGTCTTTCCGGCGGGTGCGCCAACGGTTACGTCCACCGTTGTCCAGGTTCCTGGAGAAACTTCAGCTTCCAGTGTGGGAAATGGAAACGGGAGGGACGATTCCAGCGAGGCGGCGATATTGGCCATTCCTCCACCGAACCGAAGCCAACCGTTCATCACCAACACCAGAGGTTTACTCGTGTCCAGCGGACCGAAATCGAGTATCCATCCGTGAGGCTCAGCGAGTCCGCGGAGGTGGGGTGCGCGCAACTTCGGAGGCGACACACGCTGGCCATCCACGGTTCTCAAAGCAGACGTGACGTCCTGTCCCTCAATGGTCTCAGCTCTGCGCAGCCGATGCTCTTGGTACAGCGTCATCAAGGCGCCCGGGGGGAATGGTTTGCCCGGCAGCAGTTTATCGGTCGGATGCACTTCGACGCCAGGTTCGTGGTCCACAACGACCAATTTTGCTTCGTCGAGATAGAGCACTTCGCGAAGCTCTTCTGTGATCTTCAGCTGAAACACCCCCTCCTTTGCGAGGAACGTTTGCTCGTCTCCGATCCAAACCAATTCCTCTGGATCGGCCTCGATATGACGCCCCACGGCAATCGGCAGGCCAAGCGGCGCTGCGCCTAAAATGTCAGTGATAAAACGAAATCCATTCCCGTCCCACGCATACAGGTATGGGCAGGAACCTTCCTGAATCGTCAATTCCAAGGCGAGCAACGGCTCTTGGCAATTCACCGGCACTTCGGCAGAGCCTTGAGACCAGTTGAACCAATGCACCAGAAACGAATCAAGCTTCCGATGCTTTCCCACCCCCACCTCCACTGGCAGGCGCTCCACGGTCCGGATCAGGCGCAAACCGTCCGTCTCAATCTCGATTTTGCAACCAATTCCGCTCGCGTTCGAACGGTTCCCAACCATTTCCACCTTCACCTGCAAGTTGGCGTTGCCACCGTCGTTTCGCAGAAAGCGCAGCCCCCCGCTCGCCAAAGCTATGATGACATCCGAATCGCAGTCTCGGTCGAAATCAGCAAAGTGGATTTCCGACACCCCACCATCAGAGAATGATCCGATGCCGAGCTGGGCGGTTTGTTCCTGAAATCCGGACAGACCAAGATTGCGCCACACTCGGATTTTTTCGCCAACCGCCCACAGATCAAGCCAGCCATCGTTGTCGTAATCGATGGGCACCAACTGGCGGAAAGCCTCGCCTCCCGGCACCGCGATGTCCTTTCGCTCTCCTCCATTAAAACAAATGCTAATACTCCCGGCACCCACGACCGCCAAGTCAGGCCGCAAGTCGTTATCGAAATCGCCTGCGCAAAAAGCCGATCCTCCCACCCAACCACTCTGCTCGCGAGGAACCAGCTTTCCGCCACGCTGCTTTTCCAGGAGCAACGGCGGCCGGTCCGTCCGGCTTGCGATCACATCCATGACATGGTCGCGGTTCCAATCCTCCATGACGACCGCTTGCACATTGCGCAGCGTTGCGGGTATCCCGGAAGCGCTCGTGATATTGGTAAACGACAGCGTCTGCAGACCAATGCCAGCCATGTGTCCAGATTGTCGCAAGACTTGTACCTCGTTGCTCTTCCCTGTCACAGCAATCAGATCCAGTTTCCCTGTGAAATCCAGGTCGATCAACATGCCGTTAATCGCGCCCAGGGTGCTCAAGCCGCTCGACGACGAGACATCAATCGCCAGTCCATTCGTGCCCATCCTGAAAAGACGGCTGCCTTTGCCCCCAAGCACGACAATATCATCGGACCGGTCATTCTGGAGATCCCCAACCAGAATTTTGGAATAGTTCGCGTTCGATCTGGCGGGGTATGTCAGGCCATGGGGATGAAACACGCCGTTGGAATTCCAGAGCAAGCGCAAGCCGATCCCCTTCTCGACCAGGAAGAGACTATTCCAACCCGTTCGGTTCGCATCGACCAGTCCGATCGGACCGGAGAACTTTTGCGCGGCATCTCCAAGCACCTCTTGGGTCGCATCCACGAACTTGATTCTGATTCCTTCGCTCTCCGGTTGTTCCAGCCTGAACGGAATGCGGGCTTGGGTATGTTTGCTCCGCTCGAATACGCCGGCCCCCATCGCCGGCCCCTCTCCTTCGATATTGGACTGGTGCAATTGCAACTCGCGTTGCGCCTCCTCCTTTCTCCCGGCCCGAAGGAGCGACTGGGCTAAAAGATAATGCGCCGTCGAATGAAGGCGGTTGGAATCCAGTCGGATACCCTCCTGAAAGGCCGCGATGGCTTCATCCCATTGTTTCAACCCCATCCTGGCCATGCCGAGCTGAAAGAATGTTGCTGTTACTCCCGGATCAATCTTCCTAGAGTTTTCTAGGGCTTTGACAGATTCCTCCGGATTCAACAGACGAAGGTACGCCGACCCTTTGATGAAGTACGCCGCCGCTGAATTGGGCTCGAGTCTTAATACTTCATCTGTCTCTCGAATCGCCTCCGCCCCGGCGTCGCTCAACAAATAACCATTGGCCAGGTTCAAATGAACGTCGGGATCATTCGGAACCAGGGCCGCAGCCTCCTTGTAGATTGCTAACGCGTTCGTGGCATCGCCCTGATCCAGATAATTCTTACCGGCATTCATCAGGCTGAGGTACTTCTCAGAAGGATCATCTGGAGAAACGTCGGTTCGGCTCGTTGAACCGGACGGACTGCGCTTGCATCCTGTGAGACAGATTGCCAGCAAAAGCAAACACACTGATTGGCCAATGTGTCTTAACATGAGCCGCAGTTCATCACTGAACGAACGAAGAACACTTTTACGTTTGAGTCCAAATATCTCAATTCAAAGTTCATTTCAGTCCGTGTTTGCTGGAGTTTTTGAACACGCAAATTATTGGTGCCATTTCTGGTGCCATCGGTGGCACCGCAGTATTCAGCCAACGCATCATGCTCGATGTTGGTGCAAACGGATTGCTTACCGCTGATCTCTGAAAATGGAAGCCGCCAAATTTCATCGTGTAGTATCAGAACAAACCCAATCTAACTGCAATCGTCCTACGAGTAAAGTTTGGAGGACGCACCGATTCCCCATCTGAGCGGCTCGTATGAAGAGCAGTCAATCCTCTAAAACAATTAAAACACCTTGAAAACCACCCTAATCGGGATGACAATCTCCGTCCTAAGAACTCATATCATCATTTATTACAACAATCTCAGCCGTGCTGTTGGTGGGGTGTGGTGAGTCACAGAGTAGTCGGCTACGCCAGAAGAAACACAACCAGCTGAACCCGTTGCCGAAGATGCAAAACCAGAAGCGCCAACAGATAAAGCACCAGACATCTCAATTCACACAGCTATCGATAAGGGCAATATCGAAGCCGTGAAACAACACTTGGCTGCTGGCGCGGATGTGAATGCGAACGGTTATCGTGGATTCACTCCTTTGCATTATGCGGCAAGGAACGGTCACAAGGAAATCGTTGAGTTGCTAATTGCCAAGGGTGCAGATGTTAATGTGAAAATTGTGTCTGACCCAAGCATTGGTAATACACCGCTTGATTTGGCCGCGTCTAAGATGGATAACTTCCCACCCAAAGACAAAGCCGCTAAAAAAGAAACCGCCGACCTCCTCCGCAAACACGGCGGCAAGACAGCTGAA
>Ga0208879_1001070_pt1 | contig 26677 bp, 21 predicted proteins | sample Knorr_S15_td_Bot_FD_185605 | JGI IMG/M metagenome (GOLD analysis project Ga0208879, IMG submission 185605) | Marine microbial communities from Southern Atlantic Ocean transect - Knorr_S15_td_Bottom_ad_5009_LV_A (SPAdes) (version 2) | ecosystem: Environmental > Aquatic > Marine > Oceanic | place...
CAATTTGTTCAGGGTTTGGGACGTGTTCTAACATTTCCATGCAAGTGAGTACATCATATTCTGACTTATTTTTTTCACAATGATCCTCAACAGAGCTTTGTTCATAGTTAATATTTTGCAAATTGGATGTGGTTGAATGTTTTTCAGCAATAGACAATGCATTTTTGGCTAAATCAATGCCTGTTACGACAGATGCTTTGGTTGCCAAGGATTCTGTGAGTATGCCTCCGCCACAGCCTACATCCAGGCATTTTTTGGTTTTAAGGTCGGTGTGTTGTTTTATGTAATTAAATCGCAATGGGTTGAGCATGTGCAATGAATAAAAATCACCTTTTGGGTCCCACCAATGGTCGGCTAATTTGTTAAATTTATTGAGTTCTTCTTGGTTAAAATTTAAGCTGGCTTTATTCATTTATATTGTCTTCTTAACAGACTTTAGTTGTTCTTGATTGATGGTCAATATGGTAAAATTGTAACTGATTTTCGATCATTATAACGGCTATTAATATTAACTTTATAAAACAGTTGGAAAATGCAAATTCCAACGTACTCGTTGAAGCTATATGACCAGTAAAATAACACAGATAAACCTAGAAGACGAAATGCGAAAATCTTACCTTGATTACGCCATGAGCGTAATCATAGGTAGAGCTCTGCCAGACGTTAGAGACGGGCTAAAACCAGTCCACAGAAGAGTTCTATATGCAATGAAAGTCTTGGGCAACGACCACACCAAAGCATATAAAAAATCAGCAAGAATAGTAGGTGATGTTATTGGTAAATACCACCCACACGGTGACAGTGCTGTTTATGAAACAATTGTCAGAATGGCTCAAGATTTTTCATTAAGATACCCCCTAGTTGACGGTCAAGGAAATTTTGGATCTGTAGATGGGGATTCTGCAGCTGCAATGCGATACACCGAAATCCGTATGGAAAAAATTACCCAAGAGCTCCTTGCTGACTTAGACAAGGACACAGTTGATTTTACTCCCAATTACGATGAATCCGAATCTGAGCCTTCTGTTTTTCCAACAAGAATACCAAACCTGCTCATTAATGGTTCGGCTGGAATTGCAGTTGGCATGGCGACCAACATACCCCCACACAACTTGAACGAAGTGGTGGACGGTTTAATTATGTTGCTTGAGCAATCCGATGTCAGCATAGATGATTTGATGACCGTTATACCAGCACCTGATTTTCCAACTTCTGGAACTATTCACGGGATCGATGGAATTAAATCTGCTTATGAGACGGGCAGGGGTAGGGTTCATATCCGGGCCAAAACCCACACTGAACCGATAGGCGATTCTGACAGAGAGTCAATTATAGTTACTGAACTCCCATACCAAGTCAATAAGGCAAGATTAATTGAAAAAATTGCAGAGTTGGTGAGAGACAAAAAAATTGAAGGGATCTCTGAGCTAAGGGATGAGTCAGATAAAGATGGGATGAGGATAGCTATAGAGCTTAAACGGGGACAGATTGTAGATGTGCTGTTGAACAACCTGTACAAACAAACCATGCTCGGGAGCGTTTTTGGCATCAATATGGTTGCCATCATTAATGGTCAGCCAAAATTATTGAACCTGAAACAAATACTTGAAGCCTTTCTTGCTCATCGAAGAGAGGTTGTAACTAGAAGGACACTATTTAATCTAAACAGGTCGATCAACAGAGCTCATATCCTTGAAGGACAGACTATTGCATTGACAAATATTGATAAAATGATTGCTTTAATCAAAGCATCTAAAACACCTGCAGAAGCACAAAAAAAAATAATTTCTAAATTATGGAAACCAGGTAAGGTAATTGCGATGCTTAAAAAAGCAGACAATGTTTCTACCAGACCACAAGCATTTGATCAGAATATTAAGTTTGGTATCCACAAGAAAGGTTACAAGCTCTCCATTGAACAGGCGAAAGCAATACTGGAACTTAAATTACATCGATTAACAGGACTCGAACAAGACAAAATATTTACAGAATACTCCTCACTATTAGATGATATTAAAGGATTTACGAATGTTCTTGAAAACGCCGATACCTTGACACAAGTAATTAAAGATGAGTTGCTAGAAACCAAGAGTAAATATGGCGATGAACGTAAAACTGAAATCGTCTCGTTTTACTCTGATTTCACTGATGAAGATCTGATACCAAGAGAAGATCTCATTGTAACTTTATCGAGAGAAGGTTATGCAAAGACGCAACCATTAGATGTCTATAGATCTCAAAGAAGGGGTGGTACAGGGAAAAAAGCAACTTCCTTTAAAGAAGAAGACTTCATTTCTAAATTATTTATTGCCAACACCCATGACACCTTGCTGTGTTTTTCCAGTTATGGAAAAGTCTATTGGATCAAAGTTTACCGTTTGCCTAGAGCTGGTAGAAATGCCAAGGGCAGGCCAATTGTTAACCTGTTGCCATTAGAAAAAGAAGAAAGAATTCAAGCAGTCCTTCCAGTTAGTGCGTTTGAAGAAAATAAGTTTGTTTTTATGGCAACGGAACAAGGAACCGTAAAGAAAACCGCTCTCTCCGCTTATTCGAGACCAATGAGAAATGGAATCAAAGCAATTAAACTTAGAGAAAAAGATAAAGTAGTCAATGTTGAAATTACGGATGGAACAAAAGAAATCATGCTTTTTTCAGACGCTGGAAAAGCCATTCGTTTCTCAGAAAAAGATGCAAGGCCTTTAGGAAGAGTATCGCAAGGCGTAATAGGGATGCGACTTGATAAAAAACAAAAAGTAATTTCTTTGATTGTTGCAAAAGAAGGAGGCAATGTTTTAACTGCAACTGAAAATGGATATGGAAAGCAAACACCTATTAAAGAATTTAGTCTCCGCAAACGAGGGGGGAAAGGTGTTATTGCTATTCAAACATCAAAACGAAATGGAAAACTAATCGCTGCCAATCAAGTGCAGCCTGATGATGAAGTTATTTTTATCAGCTCCGTAGGAAATTTAATCCGCACAGCAATAGATAACATCTCTGTTATTGGTCGTAATACCCAGGGTGTGAAATTAATACGTTTAAACGACGGTGATAAACTGCTTGAAATGGAACGAATTATCAAAGACAGCAATGATGAATAAAAACCATGCCAATAAATGTTTACAATTTCAGTGCCGGACCAGCCACCTTACCAAAATCAGTTATTGATCAGATAACAGACCGTTTGGGTAACTTCTCAGACGGGATGTCTATTATGGAAATCAGTCATAGAAGCGTTGCATTTAAAGACTTTGCTTCGGAGTCTGAGAGCAATTTAAGGTCTCTTCTTCAGATAGACGACAGTTACGCAGTACTTTTTCTTCAGGGAGGGGCAACTCAACAATTCAGTATGGTGCCGATGAATCTGGCCAATCAAGGCACCGTTGATTATCTCATAACTGGGGCCTGGTCAAAAAGAGCGGCAAATTATGCTAAATACCATTGCAACTTAAATATAGTTGCTGATTCTTCAGATAATAATTTTATAGACGTTTCTAATCCAGCAGAATGGGTAAATTCAAAAAATGCAGAGTATTTTTACTATTGCGCCAATGAAACCATTCATGGTTTGGAAATTCATGATATCCCTGAAGTCAATGTTCCAGTCGTTTCTGATATGTCTTCTACCCTTTGTACGCGACCTATAGAGATAGAAAAATACGGTCTTATTTTTGCAAGCGCTCAGAAAAATCTAGGAATCGCTGGACTCACCATTGTTATTGTGAAAAAAGATTTGATAATAGATAAAGCAAAAGATTTACCTCCACTCCTGAGATATGATGCACATTATCAGGAAAAATCCATGTTGAACACATCTCCTGTATTTCCTTGGTATGTTGCTGGATTGGTATTTGAATGGATCCTTGAACAAGGGGGTCTAGATGCAATGTCAAAGTTGAATGAGAAGAAGGCTTCACTGCTCTATAACTACATTGACAATTCAATTTTGTATCAAAATGATGTAAACCCCAAATTTAGATCATGGGTGAACATTCCTTTTACTATGACTCAAGATGGTTTGGAGGAGAATTTTCTAAAAATGGCTTCAGATGTCGGATTGAAAAATCTTAAAGGACATAGAACAGTTGGTGGAATGAGAGCCAGTGTGTACAATGCCATGCCGATTAAGGCGATTGAAGAATTAATTGCTTTTATGGAAGACTTTGAAAACGACAACTTGTAATAAATGTATAAAGTACTGAAACTGAACAAAATAGCAGCAGAAGGAATTGACTCCTTTCCATCTGGTAAATACATTGTGGGCGATGACATATCAGACCCTGATGCAATTATATTAAGATCATTTGATATGCATTTAATGGAAATTCCTTCATCACTTCAAGTAGTCGGACGTGCTGGTTCAGGTGTTAGCAATATCCCTGTAAAGAAATTATCAGATTTGGCGATACCGGTCTTTAATGCACCAGGTGCCAATGCAAATGCCGTCAAAGAACTGGTAATCGCAGCCATCCTAATCTGTGCCAGAAACATTCACCGAGCAATTGAATTTGTTGAAGAATCGGAAAATACTGAGGATTTTAAACAACAGATAGAACTTGGTAAGAACAAGTATGTTGGATATGAGCTACCCGGAAAAACCATCGGTGTTATTGGACTTGGAGCAATAGGGGTAAAGGTAGCTAATGCCTGTTTGAACTTGGGAATGAATGTTATTGGTTTTGATCCAATGATGACGGTCAACAACGCTTGGGAACTCCAACCGGGCATTGAAAGCTCTGATAATTTAAGTGCTGTATTAAAAAAGGCGGATGTTGTAACAATACATATACCTTCAACAAACGAAACAAGAAGTTTTATTGGGAAAGAAGAGTTATCTATGATGAAAGATAACGCTACTTTGATTAATTTATCCAGAGCAGAAGTCGTAGACGATAACGCTATTAAATTGAGTCTTAGAGAAAATAGAATTAAAACCTACGTTACAGATTTTCCTGATAGGTCTTTGGTAGGAATGCCCAATGTTCTCCTCCTACCACATCTTGGGGCTTCGACAAAAGAAGCTGAAATCAAGTGCGCTAAGATGGTTGCTAAGAGCATCAGGTCATTTCTAGAGAATGGTAATATTGATAATTCGGTTAATTTCCCAGAAATTCACCTAGACAGAATATCGGGTTCTCGTTTATCGGTGACAAATCAAAATAAACCAAACATGGTGGGTCAATTTACAACTTGCTTAGGAGAAGCTGGTATCAACATAAATGATCTTTCACATAAAAGTATGGGTGAAATAGGCTATACATTAATTGACGTTGATAAGTCAATTACACCTGAAACACTCTTAAAAATATCTCAGATTGAAGGTGTCATTTCTATTAAGAACCTTAATTAAAACAACCCAATGAACGTATCGTATTTAGGTCCAAAAGGAACTTTTTCTGAAATTGCTGTTGCTCGTTATTTCTCAAATAATATCAGCAAACTTCCAAAATCTTCAATCGAGGATGTATTCAAATCAGTCCAAGAATCAGAGGTAGATTATGGAGTAGTGCCAATTGAAAACTCGGTTGAGGGCTCTATCAACAATACCCTAGATTTATTGTCAGACTCGAAAGTTCTAATTACTGGAGAAACGGAATTGATCATCAATCAATGTTTGTTATCGCAAGAGACAAATATAAGATCAGTAACAAGAATCTTCGGTCATCCACAGTCTTTAGCGCAGTGCAAAAACTGGATATTAAGTAATATTCCACACGCTGAATTAATTACTGTGATCAGTAACACAGAAGGAGCACTTAGTCTAAAAAAGCCTGGTGACGCATGTATTGGGGCAGAAGTCATTGCAGAGTACTATTCGTTAAATATAAACGAAAAAAATATCCAAGACTACAGCAACAATGCGACACGCTTTTTGGTCATAGGAAATACAGTTTCAACTGCAACAGGGTCGGACAAAACATCGCTACTAATAACCCCTCCAAACACCGGTGATTCAGGTTCTTTGTACCGTCTCCTTGAACCATTTGCAAAAAATGAGATAAATTTATCCCACATTGAATCAAGGCCCTCCAAAGTCAAAAATTGGAGCTATGTTTTTTTCATTGATATTGATGGACACGTGGAAGACAAGAATATTCAAGAAACTATAGGAGCCCTAAAAGAAAGGGATGTAGAAGTAAAATTTCTAGGTTCATACCCTAAAAATCAATAAATATAAAACTGAATCTTTGGTTTTATCACAATGACAAAATCTGAATCTAAACAAAAATTATTGGCTAAAAAACCAGGTTCTATTGCTGGTGTTGTTTCAATCCCAGGTGATAAATCTATTTCACATAGAGCAATTATCTTGTCTATGATTGCTGAAGGGGGAACGAGGATACACAATATTCTTGATTCAAGCGACACAAATAAATCTTTAAATGCAGCCATTAATCTTGGGATTGAATGCAAGAAAAAAGACGGATTCATGGAAATTAGAGGCAAAGGCTTGTATGGGTTAAAAGATCCTGGGCAAGAACTTTTCTTTGGTAACTCTGGAACATCAATGAGACTGTTTATGGGTGTTTTAGCAGCTCAAAAATTCTCAAGTACTTTATCCGGCGATTCTTCTCTAAACTCCAGACCAATGGAAAGAGTTGCTGTTCCACTTCGTAAAATGGGGGCACGCATTGAAATGGAGAATGATCACGCTCCAATACAAATATATCCATCAGACCAAATAATCGGCACCAAACAAAGATTAAATGTACCCAGTGCTCAAGTAAAATCCGCGATTCTTTTGGCTGCTCTATATGCAAATTCTAAAACTGTCTTAAGTACAAGTTCGGTTGCTAGAAATCACACGGAGCTAATGTTGGAGTCCTTTGGCTGTGACATCAGACACAATGAACAAGAAATTATTTTAGAACAAGGAGAACTCAAAGGAATCAATGCTCTCATAATTCCTGGCGACTTTTCTTCAGCTTCTTTCCTAATTTTGGCATCGCTGATAGCGAAGGATAGTCAAATTATCATAAAAAATGTTGGCTTAAATCCCACACGTATAGGGTTTCTAAAAATTTTACAAATGATGGGTGGCAAGATTACAACTACTATTGACCCAAACAACAGTTACGAAATCCAAGGCACTATCAAAGTTAAATCTTCTGAGCTTCGCGGAATTAATGTCCCCAGAAATTTAATCCCACGTTCTATAGATGAACTACCTCTTGTATTTTTGGCTGCGGCTTGTGCAAAAGGCACTACAACGATAAGAAATGCCACCGAACTTCGTTTCAAAGAATCAGATAGAATAACAGCCATGGTCACGTTGTTATCGCAATTATCCATTGACGTAAAAGAGTTCAATGATGGCCTTACCATCAGGGGTGGCGTTATTAGCGGTGGAGAAATTGATTCATTTGGGGACCATAGAATAGCAATGACGGCATTGATTGCTTCTGCTTGTTCGAAAGCAGATATTTTGGTTCATAATACAGAAAATATCGATACATCTTTCCCAAATTTTGTTGAAACAATGAACCAACTAGGCATGGATATAATTGATCCAGAATGCTGATTTTGGAAAACATAATTACAATAGATGGGCCCAGTGGGGTAGGTAAAGGGACCTTAGCCATGTCACTTGCCAAGAAGTTGCACTGGAACTATTTAAACAGTGGATCACTTTATAGGATTCTTGCATACTTTTCAGGTCAGCAAAAGATTGAGGATTCAAATACAGAAGCTTTGGTTAATCTGACAAAAAACCTTAGTGTGGAATTTGAAATAAATAACAATGAACTGGTTGTTATTTTAGATGATAAAAACATATCTAATATGATACAGACGGAGGACTGTGCAAAAAAAGCTTCAATCATCGCTTCCAACAATACCGTCAGAAAATCATTGATAAAAACTCAAAGAATGTTTTACAAAGAACCAGGTCTAGTAGCTGAAGGTCGCGATATGGGAAGCGTGATTTTTCAACAGGCAAAATTTAAATTCTTTTTACAAGCAAGAACCAAAATACGAGCTGAGCGTAGACATAAGCAGTTGAAACAAAAAGGGATAGATGTTAGCCTCTCGCGATTGATCAGTGAGTTGGACCGGAGGGATAAAAGAGATTTATCTAGAAAAAGCTCACCACTGATTATACCAACGGGGGCAGTGGTCATTAATACTGATGATTTGACAATTGCTGAAGTAATAAATCAAGTGATGAAACATTGTAAGAAATTGTTTGAAACCAAAAAATAGAATTAACTATGAATGAAAATTTTGAAACACTATTTGAAAATAGTAAATACAGTCAAGAATTAAAGAAAGGACAAATAGTTCAAGCAGATGTAATCGAGATTACGTCCGACCATGCCATTTTAAATGCTGGGTTAAAATCTGAATCTACCGTATCCATAAGTCAATTTATGAACCCAAAAGGGGAAATAGAAATTAAAATTGGTGATACTGTTGAGGTGTCTCTTGAGGACATCGAGGACGGTGAAGGTCACACAAAACTATCACGACAAAGGGCTAAAAACGAAGCTACTTGGAAAGAAATAACCAACGCTCTTGAAGAGAACACGGTCATTAATGGATTCATCAAAAACAGAGTTAAGGGAGGTTTTACCGTTTTAATTGGTCAAATTAATGCATTTTTACCTGGCTCTTTAGTTGATGTGAGGCCTGTCAGAGACACGCAATACTTAGAAGGAACAAGCTCTGAATTTAAAGTGATAAAAGCAGAGAAAAAAGCAAACAATATTGTTGTTTCAAGAAAAGCAGCCATCCAAGGAGACAACATAGAATCAAAAGCAGAAGTGATGGAAAAAATTAATGAGGGTGACATTATTGAGGGGATAGTGAAAAACCTAACAGATTATGGAGCATTTATTGATCTTGGAGGTATTGACGGTTTATTGCACATTACTGATATTTCATGGAAAAAAGTAAAACATCCATCACAACACCTTTCAATCGCTGATAAAGTAAAAGTAAAAGTTCTCGCCCTAGACAAAGAAAGACATAGAGTTTCATTAGGATTGAAGCAATTAGATAAAGACCCATGGGATAAGATTATCGAAGAATTCGAAGTTGGTAATAAAATGACTTGTGGCATATCAAACATAACAGATTATGGTCTTTTCGTAGAAATTAAAGATGGTATAGAAGGTTTGGTCCATGTTTCTGAAATAGATTGGACAAACAACAGTCCTAATCCCTATAAAACAGCAAAAATTGGTGATGAAGTTGAAGTTATGATTCTTGATATTGATGGTGAAAAAAGGCGTGTATCGCTAGGTATAAAACAGTGTTTGCCAAACCCTTGGGATAATTTTTCACAAAATTTCTCTACCGACGACAGAATCAAAGGCACAATTAAATCAATTACTGACTTTGGTATATTTATTGGCTTGCAGGGCAACATTGATGGCTTAATTCATGTTTCTGACATTTCCTGGGAAAGGGAAAGCACCATAAACCTTGGTGAGTATAAAAAAGGTACTGAGATCGAGGCTGTCATCTTATCAATTGATCCTCAAAGACAGAGAATTTCTTTGGGAATTAAACAACTACAAAACGACCCATTTGTCGTTTTCATGACCAACAACCCAAAAGGAAAAATAGTTAGTGGTGTTGCTGGTGAAATAGATGAAAACAATGCATTAGTTCTCATTGACGGCAATATAAAAGGTTTATTGAACATTGCCGAAGTATCACAAGAGAGCCTTCAGGATGTGCGAGCAGTTCTTAAGAGTGGTGACGAAATTGAAGCAAAAATTATTGGTTTTGATAGAAAAAATAGAACGGTTAAATTATCAATAAAAGCTAAAGAAGAAACAGAAGAGAGGGAAGCTCTTGAATCATATAAAGCAGAGGAGTCTGCATCTATTGCCAAAACCAGTCTGGGAGATTTGTTAAAATCAAAGTTTAGAAAAAAAGATAAAAACGAGTAAAATTGCATTCTTAAATATTATAATGTTCTAATAAAGTCATGAAAGTTAACAAAAAAGAGCTTATAGATAAAATTTCCAGAAACCAAGATCAATTGCCACACCGTGATATTGAATTAGCAGTAAAAACAATCATCAATTGCATGACGCAAGCACTTTCAACTGGAGAAAGGATCGAAATAAGGGGATTTGGTAGTTTTTCACTTCGTTACCGCAGACCAAGAATAGGCCGTAATCCAAAATCAGGTAAGACAGTTAGCATTAATGAGCGTTATGTACCTCATTTTAAACCAGGAAAAAATCTAAAAAAGAGAGTCAATAAAGGCACAGATTAATCTAGTTAGATCAAAACTGTAAATGCCATCAGAAAATACTATATATCTTGCAGCGATTATTTCAGTTTCTGCATTACTTGGTTATCTGTACTTAAAATTTGTTGATAAGGATGACAACGACTCAAAAATCAGTCCAGAATACTTAACAGGTTTGAAACTCTTATTAAACGAACAAGCAGACAAAGCCATCAACCTTTTCTCAGAGATTGTTCAGGTCGATGAAGACACCATTGAAACCCATTTAGCCTTGGGGGTACTTTTTAGAAAACAAGGAAAGATTGATCAAGCGATAAAATTACATGAGAACATTATTTCTAAAAAAGAACTAAAGGAACATCATTATTATCAAACGCTTGAAGAACTAGCAGAGGATTATTACACGGCCGGTTTATACGATAAGTCTGAAGAAATTTTTGAAAAACTAATAGATATAAAAAATCATAGAAATTCTTCGTTAAGCAAGCTAATGCAAATATACGAATATACTTGTGAATGGGATAAAGCATTGTCAACAACTGAAAAACTTAATGCTATCAATCCCTCAAATGAATATAAAAAAAATATCCCTCATTATTTATGCCAAATATCTGAGAAGTACATTGCTAAAAATGATCTGGAAAATGCAGAACTATATATCAATAAAGCAAAAGCCACAAAATCCAGTTCCTCAAGAATACTTTTTGTATCAATCCAGATTGCTCTAAAAAAACTAGAACTAGTAAAAGCAGTTGAACTGTATAAAAAATTGTGTGAAATCAGTGACTTGGGACACCAGATTCTTTTACCTGATTTAATTACAACGGCAAAACAAAATGGTCAAATAAATCAAGTAAATGGAATGATACAAGGGATTTGCAATAAATCATCTAAGGTAAAAGAACATTTAGCACTCCTAGCAATAATGAATTTGGACCTCGACGATAAAATTATCATGCAATCACTTCATGAATTTTTATCCAATGAACTTTATTTTTCTGAATTGCTCCGTTTTAATGAAATGAAATCAATATCCGAGTTGGTAAGTAAAGAATTAATCAATAACATCCGAGTTAAACTCAATCAGAAGTCCATGAATAAGTTTAAATATTTATGCAAAAATTGTGGATACAAGACCATTAAACTTTCCTGGCAATGTCCAACTTGCAGAAGTTGGGAATCATCCACTCCAATCAATTTCATTGCAAACAATTAAATTATTCTTAAATGCAATGATAATTAATACAACAACTGGAGTTATTGCAGGTAACTTTGATGTAATCCACCCGGGCTACATTCATCTTTTTAATGAATGCAAAGAACACTGCAACACACTTTTACTCTTGTTGCATGAAGACCCTTCTATAGAAAGAAAGCAAAAGTTAAAACCCATTCTGACTCTTGAAGAAAGAATCCTGATTTTATCGTCTTTACGTCAAGTTGATGAAATCATTAGTTATAAAACTGAAGCCGAACTCCTAGTGCTTCTTAAGAATCAAACAATAGATGTTAGGTTTTTAGGGGATGATTACCAAGGTAAAGAATTTACGGGTATGGAGCTTAATATCCCAATCCATTATTTGGAGAGATCTCATGGTTGGAGTACGACGAAATACAAAGAACTCTTAGCTAAAACTTTGACTGATTAGGGAAAAAACGTCTGGCTCCCCGGGCCGGACTCGAACCAGCGACCAATTGATTAACAGTCAACCGCTCTACCAACTGAGCTACCGGGGAGTAGACTAACTCGGAGTCTGCTTGAACCAATTTAATTAGTCAAGAAGAAGAAATTATTTCAACACTTCCTTAATTCTACTCACAGCCTCTTTGAGTAATTCCATACTGGTAGCAAAAGAAAGGCGTATATGACCTTTTGCACCAAATGCGGTACCTGGCACAACAGCAACCCGAGCTTTTTCAAGCAAGTAGTCAGAAAATTCTATGTCATCGGTTAAATTTAAGTATTCGATCGCGTTAATGACTTCTGGAAAGGTGTAAAACGCACCCGTTGCTGCAACTGTTTTGAAGCCCCGAACCTCATTTAGAGCAGCAAAAATAAATTTATGCCTTCTTTCATACTCTCTGGTCATAGAATGAACAGATTCATGTGTGCCATTTAAAGCCATAACTGCAGCTGCTTGGGAAATAGACGACGCATTGGATGTGCTTTGGCCTTGTATTTTCTTCATTGCAGCAATAATTTTTGGCGGTCCTCCACAGTAACCAATTCTCCAACCAGTCATTGCATAAGCTTTAGAGACTCCATTAATTGTGATTGTTCTTTCAAAGAAGTCAGGGCAAGCTTCTGCAAAACTGTAGAACTTATCTTCTCCCCAATAAATGTGTTCATACATATCATCGGTGGCAATCAGAACATTGGGATAATTCTTCAGCACCTCAGCAATAATCTGGTATTGATCTTTTGTGTAAGTCACACCAGTTGGATTTGAGGGTGAATTCAACATCAAAAGGTGGGTATTTTCTGTTAGGACAGAATCAAGGTCTTCAGCGTTGAATTGAAAATTATTTTCAAAAGATGTTTTTAAGATCACAGGAGAGCCGTTTGCGAGCAGCACCATATCAGGATAAGAAACCCAATAGGGACTAATGATGACCGCTTCTTTGCCATGTTCCAAAACGGCTTGAAATAAGTTGAAACAAGTTTGTTTTGCTCCAGATGAAACAAGAATGTTCTCTGGTTGATACAAAAGATTGTTGTCTTGAGAAAATTTATTAACGATAGCATCTTTCAATTCTGGTGTTCCATCAACTGGGGTATATTTAGTTTGGCCCTTTAGAATCGCCTGAATTCCTGCTTCTTTAATGTGGTCTGGAGTATCAAAATCAGGTTCTCCAGCACTCAAGCTAATGATGTCAATACCTTGTGCCTTAAGTGCCATTGCTTTTGCAGAAATTGTCAAAGTAGCAGAGGGCTGAACACGTTGAACACGTTCAGTTAGGACTGGAGTTGATGTTTTGCTTTGTTTTAGCATCATAATGGTTAAATAGAGGGCTATAATATCAAATTATGTCTGAAGAATACTTCAAATTAACTTGCGACTACAAACCTAAAGGCGATCAAATTAATGCCATTAATGAATTGGAGGAGGGCTTAAATTGTGGTCTTGCGAAACAAACTCTTTTAGGGGTTACCGGCTCAGGGAAAACTTTTACAATTGCAAACATAATCAACCGTCAACAAAGACCGACCCTGATATTGGCACCGAATAAAACCTTAACAGCTCAACTGTATGGGGAAATGAGAGAATATTTCCCAAAAAATAAGGTCGAATATTTCGTCTCTTATTACGATTACTATCAGCCTGAAGCCTATATGCCAGCCACAGATATGTACATCGAAAAAGATGCTTCTGTTAATGCCCATGTTGAACAAATGAGATTATCTGCTACCAAGGCGTTGATTGAACGTAGAGATACAATTATTGTTGCCACAGTTTCAGCTATCTATGGTCTGGGTGATCCTAAATTGTATTTTAATATGGTACTGCACCTATCAATCAATGATAGGATCGATCAAAGATTGGTGCTCAGGAAATTGGCCGAACTTCAATACCAGAGAAATACCATTGATTTCAGACAAGGAACATTTCGAGTCTTAGGTGATGTGATTGATATTTTTCCGGCTGATTCTGAAAAATATGCAGTCCGAATTGAACTTGATGACGACATAATCGAAGGCCTTTCCTACTTTGATCCATTGACAGGTGCAATCAACAGACAGATGAGACAAGTTACCATTTTCCCAAAAACACACTACGTGACACCCAAACATATGTTGTTAAACGCCGTTGATGAAATAAAAATAGAATTAAAGGCCCGTTTGCAAGAATTGCATAAGATGAACAAGTTGGTGGAGGCCCAGAGACTTGAGCAGCGAACTTTGTATGATTTAGAAATGATCAAAGAATTGGGTTTTTGTTCGGGTATAGAAAATTACAGTCGCTACCTTTCAGGGAGACAAGCAGGAGAACCGCCACCATGTTTAATTGACTACCTACCGAACAATGCCTTGGTCGTTATTGATGAAAGTCATGTGACAATCCCACAATTGCATGGAATGTATAAAGGCGATCGTTCTCGAAAAACAACACTTGTTGAATATGGATTTAGACTGCCTTCGGCACTCGACAATCGTCCTTTGATGTTTGAGGAATTTGAAACACTCACCCCTCAAATCATTTATCTGTCCGCAACTCCAAGAGATTATGAAATACAAAATTCCGATGCGGTTGTTGAACAATTGGTACGACCCACAGGTTTGGTTGACCCCGAAATAGAAGTGCGACCCGTTAGCAATCAAGTTGATGATCTGCTTTCAGAAATTAGAATTAGAACAAAAAGACATGAAAGGGTTTTGGTCACAACACTGACCAAAAGAATGTCTGAAGATCTAGCGGACTACTACAATGACCTCAATGTCAAAGTCCGTTACTTGCATTCCGATATAGAAACGGTGGAACGGACTGAAATATTGAGAGACCTCAGGTTGGGAGTATTTGATGTCTTGATTGGTATCAATCTTCTCCGCGAAGGGTTGGATCTCCCGGAAGTTTCCCTGGTTGCAATTCTTGATGCCGACAAGGAGGGTTTTTTAAGATCCGAAAGTTCTTTAATCCAGACTATGGGCAGAGCCTCAAGGAATATCAATGGCAAAGCAATCATGTACGCGGACTCTGTTACCGGGTCTATGCATCGTGCGATCAAAGAAACCAACAGAAGAAGGGAAAAACAAATTAAATTCAACACTGACCACAACATAAAACCAAAAACGATTATTAAAAACATTCAAGACATTATGCAAGGAGCAAGATCAAAAGCTACCAAGAGGTACCTTAAAATTCCAAAATCGATACAAAAAACCTTTGATCCAGAACACCCAGAAAAACTAGGCAAAACAATTGATCAAATGGAAATTAGAATGTTTGAAGCTGCCAAAAATCTTGAATTTGAGGAGGCCGCTAAAATTAGGGATGAGATCAAACTCGTTAAAGAATTTAATTTTGGTATCAGTTACGTCGACACAGAACGACCAACGGTGAATTAACGAGAGATCCATTGGTTTTTCATTTGAATTTATATATGATTTCACTATTGACCGAACAAGGATACGTATGAAAAAAAATACTATTATATGGATGGTTGCAGGATTGATCGCTGCACTTATATCACCGACTATTTATGCTGATAGCCATATATCATCAGAGGTCAATGGTAGCTATGACTACGGTGAAAAAATAGCTCAGAAAGCCTATCGCAGAGGATGTCTAGGATGCCATTCCATTGATAAATTCAAAGGATCAAACGCAGCTGAAATGATGGAACGGCTTATAGAATCTTGGCATATATCAAGCTTTACCGATGAAGATCTGAGGGACTTGTCTGTGTATCTTTCAGCCGCAGCCAATCAAGAATAGTTAATGGAGGCGCGTAGCTCAGTTGGTTAGAGTGCTTGCTTGACATGAACGAGGTCGGCGGTTTGAGTCCACCCACGACTACCACAGCCAGTAAGGGTTTCAGAAATTCAGGACTTTCAGAAAACTCACAAAAAAGACTCACAGGCAACAATAGGCAAGGACTAGGAATATTACGTGGGATTGGGGTTTATTGAACTTCCTTTTCTTAAATTGTTCTTCGTCTGGGCGTTGTAAGATTTGAACTTACGACCTTCTCGATGTCACCGAGACATTCTACCACTGAACTAAACGCCCCAGACGTTGAAACGTATTATCACTTTTTATCTTTTTAATATCTACTTAAAGGCAATCTGTTTAATCTTATGTGGTATTGGGGTTTATTAGTTTGAAATATTCAGATTTATTAGGAACAAACACATCATAAGAAAGATTATTCCACCAAGTTCATCATGGATTTCTGAGAGTCTAAACTTTAAAGAACTGTCTCTTTTGCCCTACTGATCTTGCGTCTTGAATGATGCAGGCGGGATTTTCCAGTCGACACCATCAATGTACTTCTTGAACCACTGCAACTCATTGGAATAGAGAATACGCAACAAACGGGGCTCCTCCACTCCATGCCCTTGCCGTGGAAACTTGATGTAACGAACCGGCGCCTTGCCAATATCGCGCAAAGCGGTAAAGAACATGAGTGATTGCCCTACGCTGGAAGTTGTGTCCTCGCCCCCGTGGAAAATGATGGATGGTGTTGTGACGTTTTTTACGTGCGTAATCGAAGAACGTTTTGCCCATTCTTCCGGGTTATCCCAAGGCGTGCCGCCGATGTACCATAACGCAACGTCAAAGTTGAATCCGGGTCCGGTCTCCGCTGCCCAGTTGCCAACCATCGCACCAATAGATGCGGCTTTGAAGCGTTGTGTTTGTGTAATCGTGTAACTGGTGGCGACACCACCCCAACTCCAGCCGCTGACACCGAGCCGGTCCGGATCGACGTTTTTATTGGCGATTACATGGTCCACGCCGTTCATCATGTCGATAAACTCACCATCACCGACTTCACCCCGCAGTGCCTGCAAAAACTCTTCGCCGTAGCCCTGGCTGCCGCGCGGGTTAGGCGCCAGGATCGCATAGCCGGCATTGGTCATGATCTGGAAATCATCTCGGAAATTTGCCACCCACGCGGCCGGCGGGCCACCATGGATAAACACAATCAGCGGATCCTTCCCGAACGAACGACCTTTCCGAACCGGAGGGTAGTAGATACCTTCGATGAGCATGCCCCCCTTGCCTTCCCACTGCAGTACCTCGCCCTGAGTCAGGGTTCTATCTTCACGTATCCAGGGATTTGCATCCGTCAATCGAACAGGTTCTGACAACGAGAGATCGCTGACATAAACATCCCTCGGAGACGTGTGGTCCTCGAAAACATAGGCCACAGTTTTGGCATCGGCGGAAAATGCTTGTGCACGGCGTATGCCGGTCTTGTTCGTTAGCGCCTTCGCCACGCCATTTACTGTATTGATCTCGTAGAGGTTTGTGTTGACACCATGCTGTTCATTGTAAATCAGGGACGTGCTATCCGCAGACCAGGTGACAGCGCCGAAAACCTCACCGGTCTTCTGCCCATCAAGACGGCGTTTTTCTCGCGTTTCGAGGTCCATCACCCAAAAATAGCCGGAGCGCAACTCGAAGCCTTCGTCAGATGGTGCACGATATGCAAGCTTCGACGCATCCGGTGAGATCAGTGGCAGTGACTCCGGTGCTTCGTTGAATGTTAGTCGCTCTAGCTTGCCATCCCTGTATATGTACAACTCTGCGAAATGACCGTAATTTGTACGGTCGTCAGGACGTGCTACAAAAACAATGGTTGCATTGTCCGACCCCAGTGCAAACTCATCAATGATCAGCTTTTCGTCGGTGATTTTCCTCGCATCTTTACCATCAATCAGATCAAGTTCCCAGATATTGGAAAACCGGGCCCGCTCTTTCCCGTTTGGCGCTTCGTCCACGAACACCGGGTCGGCGCCCAACTTAATTTCCTTCTCGGTCTCTTCGTCATATACCTCTTCGGCAACGAAAAAGATCGTTTCGACATTGGGAGACCATTTGTAATCGACAATTTTTCCCGGGTGCTCACTAATCTGAATTGCTTCCCCGCCATTGGTCGGCATGATGAAGAGTTGCATTTCACGCTCATCAGAGTTGCTATCTGATTCAACCTCGCGAAGAAATGCCAAGGACTTTCCGTCCGGTGAAAAAGAAAAACTCTCACCACCTGCTCTGCCGATATATTCCCTGACAGACGAACCGTCTACAGATGCAAGAAAGTAGCGCTTCGTCCGTTTGTTTTTCGACCAGTCAAGCGAGCTGATCGAATAGAAAACCGATGAACCATCCGGCAATATCTTTACATCGCCGACGTTGTCCATGCGAAGTGCATCATCAATCGTAAAACTCTCCTGTGCATACGATGCACCGCACAGAATCAGTGCTGATACGAGGATAAGTTTTTTCATATCTTTAATATACCTCACAGAACGGTAATGGAATATGTATTTAGTTGTAGTTTTTCAACACCTTTTTTTTGAGTCGTTTTTTTTGTTTCATATCATTCTCCTTAAGTAATAATAGGCAAGAATAAAATGTTTATATTAAGGGATATTAAAACACATAAATGCACTAACCCTGCAATCCAGAAGTTCCTAATCACCTTGCCTATAAGGTTTTCAAGGACACTAAAAAAACACCATAGTATATTGGAAAAAAGTTGATATAAGTTTTTGACATGCAAGAAGTCAGCAGTTCGAGTCCGCCCGTACCTACCAGAAAATCTATTTTATAAAATCTTACTTTTGTCTTATTTATGCTAGAATTATCAGTTAGTTGAATCAGAAATTAACTATGAATAGGGTATTAGTTATGAAAAACTTTCGAAACCAACTCATTTTCTGTATGTCTTTGATGCTGTTTATGCCTCTCAGTTATGCTCAAGATGGGATAGAAGAAATTATCGTTACGGCCAATAAAAGGGCTGAAAGCGTTCAAGATATAGCAATGAATGTCTCGGTTCTTACCGAAGACGTCATCAGAGAAAGGGGTATATACAGACCTGAAGACTATCTTCGATCACTTGCTGGAGTATCCACACCCGGTGGGGATGTCTACTACACCATCAGAGGTTTGAATACAGGTACAGCTCAAGTTACCTCGGGTACAACCAATACTTTCATAGATGAAATTAGTGGATCAATAACAAATCTTTATGATATCAGTCGTATTGAAGTCTTGAGAGGCCCTCAAGGAACTTTGTATGGCTCCAATGCTGTCGGTGGGACCATCCGATACATCCTGAACAAACCATCATTTGATGGTTTTGAAGGCAATATCTCACTTGAATACGTGGATAAAAAATTAGCGTCCTCGAGTGGAAATGCATACAACCTGATGCTTAATGTTCCACTTGGTGACAATCTAGCCGTAAGAGCAGTGTTTACTAGTGCTGAGGATCCTGGAATTTATCAAAACATTGCAACCGGAAGAAAAGATATCGGTACCCAGGAAGACGAAGAATTTAGATTGATGGCCAGATATGAAAACGGTCCTCTTAGCATTAATGCAGTGTACTTAAAAAAGGAAAAATATGACTTTGGTCAAAAAGAAAAAGGCAATGCGGATAAACCTGGAACCTCTGACATCGTTGATCCAAACTGTGCCTACGATACTGCTTGGTATTACGGCGACACCTGTACCAGGGTGTACGCGACTGCTGGCGGTGATTTGACAGGCTATGACCCTTCACTGGCTTTCTTTTCGTTCGAAGATGAAATTACTTGGACAGATAGAGAAGTTATGACTTTTAATCTGAAGTATGATTTTGAAAAGATGAGTGCCATCTTTGTTTATGCCGACTACGACAACAAAGATCGCGGCATCTCAGATTGGTCCAGAATTGATACCGATGACCTTTTCAAAGACCCTCTGTATTATTTTGCTGATTCTGATGATAAAACCACTGAATTTAGACTCAGTTCAACCACAGACGGCCCTTTCTCATGGACCGTAGGTTATTACAAATTAGAATCTGATGATCAACCAAACCAGGTTAATGAATGGGAGATCACCGATGCTGGAGGTTTGGATTATTTGGGTTACATGTGGTTTTCATCACACTCCGATTGCACCGGATCTATGGTTGTTATGTCTGCTGCAGGTGATGGCAGCTGTTATAACGCAGCACTTTACAAATCTCCCTATGGAGATGCAACCTACGCTCCATTCCCGGCTGGTGGTAACACCAGTGGTGGTCTGGTCTATGGAAGTTATACTTACTACGGCTATGCAGAAGAAAAAGCATTTTTCGGTCAAATTGGTTACACAACTGGTGACTGGACCGTTACTCTGGGCCTAAGGGACTATGAAATATCAGATGGCTACAAGGCTTCTGAATACGGAATATTCTATGAAAGTGCTGACAACACAGGTTGTGCTGGCGATGAACCCGTTGGTGTAACCTGTAGTGAAGAAGGTGGTACAGAATCTGACAACAGACCAAAAGTCACTGTAACTTACGAAGTCCACGACGATTTGACTTTGTTTGCCGTTTCCTCTGCCGGTTACAGATCAGGGGGCAATAATGCCGCGCTACCGTTTTTTTGTTCATCCGATCCTGAAGCTGCTGGCTTTAAAAGAAGATACGTCTCTGACGAAGCTGATAATACTGAAATTGGGATTAAAGCACGTGGTGGAAATTACCGAATCAATGCCACATATTTCTGGGTTGACTGGACAGGTATACAAGTCACCATTCGACCAGCTTGTGGATGGAGCTTTACCTACAATGGCGGTGAAGCAGAAACGTCAGGGCTGGAGCTGGAATTCTCTTACGATTTAACGGAGAACTTAGCGCTTGATTTTGCAGGATCTTGGATTTCTGCAGAAATAACAAAAGACATAGAAGCCATGGGTGCTTCTGCCGGAGCCAGATTACCGAATATCGCAGAAGAACAAATGAGTCTTGGTCTTTCTTACACTTTCGAAATGCTCTCTAGACCAACATTTGCCCGCGTGGATATGAACTACTACGGTGATAGTTATGCAACATTTGCAGAGAGTCAAGAAGATATGTCGCCAAGCTACACTCAAATGAACTTGAATATTGGGATGGCCCTTAATGATCAATCTCGCATTCAATTCTCAGTGAACAATCTTACCGATGAAAGAACTGAGGCATTTCGTTTCTCAGCTGAAAGTCCTGGTTACAGAGCAAGAAATTACTTGCAATGGATACCACCGAGAACGTGGTCTATTTCATACAGTCGAGATTTCTAATTGATTTAGTTGTAGATATAAAAAAGCCCGGTTTTACCGGGCTTTTTTTATCGTTTCACTATGTTGCCGTTTTTCATGACAAAAACCACATTTTCAAGCAGAGAAATATTCTCCAATGGGTTGCCCTTAACGCCAATAATGTCGGCAGCGAAGTTTTCTCTAATTTCCCCTGTATTGCTCTGATCAAACAATTCGGCTGTTTTGATGGTTGCTGCTTGAATTGCTTGGAGAGGTGTCATGCCCCAATCAACCATGTACTTGAATTGGCGAGCGTTCTTCCCATGAGGGAATATGCCAGCGTCGGTACCAAAAACAATGTTGACACCAGCTTGTACGGCTTTTTTAAAATTTTGCCGCTGAATTTTTCCTACTGTTCTCTCTTTTGCTAAAGATTCTTCTAAGATACCCTTCGCAGCGCCTTCCCCTAGAATGTAATCGGAAACATAAATATCCATAGCCAACCTTGTCCCGTGTTCTTTAGCCAATTCGATTGTTGCATCGTCGATAAAACTTGCGTGCTCTATTGAATCCACTCCGGCAATGATTGCAGTTTTGATGCCCTCCAATCCATGGGCATGGGCAGCAACTTTCATACCGTGGTTGTGTGCTTCGTCAACAATTGCCTGCATTTCTTCCAAGGTAAATTGTTTGGCGTTAAGGTCAGTATTTTTGGACAAGACTCCACCGGTTGCACAAAACTTAATTAGATCAGCCCCATATTTACGATTCTTACGAACTTGTTTCCTTGCCTCCCATGGGCTGTCAACAACACCTTCCGATTGGCGATCGTACTCATGGGGAAATAAATTACTGTCACAATGACCCCCAGTTATCCCAAGGGCAGGACCGGAAACAAACATGGTTGGACCGATAACAACACCTTTATTGATGGCTTCTTTCAGAGCAACGTCGGAAAAATGTCCTGCACCCACATCCCTTACAGTAGTAAATCCTGCCAGGAGGGTTTTTTTTGCATTGTCAACTCCATAGATTGTCGCCAGTTGGGAAGATTCACCAATTCCAGCGTAACCCTTAAGTTCGGTGTTTCCCATTAAGTGAACATGGGCGTCCATTAACCCCGGCATCAGTGTCAAATCAGGAAGATTAATGACCTTTGCCTCAGCAGTTTTTTTGTTTAAATTTGATCCTATTTGGATTATTTTTCCATTTTCAACCAATATTTGAGCCTTATACAGCTGGCCCGATTGAACATTAAGAATCTGGTATGGATTCAAAATAACCGATTCAGCCATTGACTGTACTGATAAAAGACCACAGCAAATTGCCATTGTTAACGTTAATTTTCTCATTGGGTTCTCCTAATAGTTAATGCCAATTAATGCATGTGTATTTTTTACAGGCACTGTAATCTTCCCTCAGCATCGAGAATGTTGGGAAAATATTTTTCCAATAAAGCCCAAAGGGTCGCGACGGTTTTACTGTCGGTTCTGCCATCGGTTTGCCAAGGTTGGAAATGAATCTGAAAAGCTCTTATAAAATCATACGTTTGTTCGTCATACTCACCCGTTTGTTCAATTCCGTAGCCGTAACTTTTAAGACCACATTGTACTTGGGCAACTGATGGCATATTTGTATCTGTGAATTTCAACCAGTACTTATTAACTGTCTCATGGTCGTACCAAGCACCAATTCCATGTTGATGTAGTATCTGCCATGGAAATTTTGGGCCTGGATCTGATTTAACTGCTGGTTGTATGTCTGAGTGTCCAATAACTCGGGTTGGAGTGATTTCAAGGTGGCGTTCTAATATTTGCCTTACAAGCTCAATTAACAGTTGAATTTGCTTGGGATCATAGTCTTTAAAAGAACAAAGGTAATCATCGGTAAAATCAAGTGTTTCATTGTCATCTTGATAATAACATGCACTGTTGTTGACCAATTCAATACCAATAGACTGATCGTTAATATTTTCTCGATCCTCCCATTGACTCTTACCGGCATGCCATGCCCGATCATTTTCACTCACCAATTGATAAACAACCAAGTCTTGTTCACTGTATGTCTCATCAAACGATTCAGGAATAAGATAGTGAGAACTGACTTTATGTTCTGGCAAAGTTAACAACTCCAATGATCTTTGCCAATTGGATGACGTGTAGTGTATGACTAAAAATCGAACTCGACTGTTGTAATTCAGTGAATTGTGTTTATTACTTTGTTTGTATTCAGGAACATCAATAGAGAGGGAAAGTCTTTTCTCTTCAGCATATCCAGTAACTGATAAGAGTAAACTTAAGATAATTAATTTTTTCATAGTTAATTATTAAAGACAGTCAAGCTATTTCGCCAGATGATTTTAGCGCCTCAATATCCGATTCCTGTATGCCTATGTCCGTCAGAACTTCGTCCGTATGTTCACCAACATAAGCAGGAGGAGGGTGTGCTTCAGGAGTTGTTCTTGAGAATCTTGGTGCTGGAGCTGGCTGAACAATACCTTCCAATTCTATAAATGTATCTCTTGCTTTGTTATGTGGGTGCTCTGGTGCCTCTGCCATGTTTAAAACTGGAGCAAAACATATGTCGGTGCCTTCCATCAACTCACACCACTCTTGTTGTGTTTTCTTCAAAAATATTGCTTTCAGAGCTTTCTTCTTTTCTGGCCAAGATTCTCTTTTTAATTGATTATCAAAAATTGGATCCTTCAATGGAGTAATTTCTCGCAGCAATTGATAAAATTTTGGCTCAATGGATGCTATAGAAATAAATTTTGAGTCTTTGCATTCATAGGTGTCGTAAAAATGTGCACCGCCATCAAGAAAATTACTGCCTAGAGAATCTTTCCATAATCCCATTCCTCTCATGTTGTAAATCATGGTCATTAAGAGTGCAGAGCCGTCTACCATTGAAGCATCTACAACTTGTCCCTTTCCTGAGCTTTTAGTCTCCAATAAAGCAGACACCAGTCCCAATGCGAGCAACATACCCCCTCCGCCAAAGTCTCCTATCAAGTTTAGTGGTGGAACGGGAGGAGACCCAGGCCTGCCAATTGTTGATAATACTCCTGAGAGAGAAATATAATTAATATCGTGGCCTGCAGCATAAGCTAATGGACCTTCTTGTCCCCAACCAGTCATCCTTCCATAAACGATTTTTTTATTCGTTTGCAAACAGATATCTGGTCCCAAACCCAATTTTTCCATTACCCCGGGTCTAAAGCCCTCAAAAAGAGCATCGGATTTAGCAACAAGTTTTAAGACAACTTCAATTCCTTTAGTTGCTTTCAAGTCAATAGCAATTGATTTCTTGCCTCTGTTGTTGGCTTCTTGTCTTGAGACTGATCCAGCAGAAGTCACACGGTCTACCTTGATCACATTTGCTCCCAGATCAGAAAGAACCATACCACAAAATGGAGCTGGTCCAATTCCTGCCATTTCAATTATTTGTAAGCCTTTTAAAGGTCCCATAAAAATTCCTTAAAATTAAGAATACCACGCAAGAAAATAACTTCTAAATGTTTCCAAATCAAATAAAAATAGTTGCTATGGACTGAACAATTTTAAAAATGGGCTGTAAAGCACCAAGAAAAAGTAGTCCCACCACGATAAAAAATCCATAGGGCTCGATTAGATCAATGGTGCGGCCAATTTTTTCGTTCACCAGGCTTCGGAGGACCCTGCCACCATCCAGAGGTGGAATAGGCAATAAATTAAACACCATCAATACAAGATTAATAAAAACACCCGTTTGTGCCATCAAAATTATATAAGGGTGCAAATAATGCTGCTCTCCGAACAGGTAAACACTAACTGTGAAAAAGATCGACCAAAAACAAGTCATTAAAAGGTTCGCAGCTGGTCCGGCGATAGCCACAAAAAACATATCACGTTTAGGATTTCTAAGATTCATTGGATTGATAGGCACAGGTTTTGCCCAGCCAAAAACCAATCCTCCTAGGTAAAGCAAAAGACCGGGCAATAAAACAGTCCCTATGGGATCCATATGGGCAATTGGATTCAATGTCAAACGACCTTGAATTTCAGCTGTCCTGTCTCCAAATTGCTTTGCTGCCCAGCCATGTCCTACTTCATGAAGTGTAATGGCAAAGAGTACTGGAATCAGTATCGATAGAATCTGTAAAAACATTTGCATTTATATGGTTATGATTTATCCATGAATTAAGACTATCTTGCCATTTAATTAGACACAAACAAGCATTGTTTAATACATGCAATATTTATTTGTTATTACAAAAACCCAAAGTTAAGAAGAGGAATCTCCATGGACCTGTTCAAAGCAATTGTTGTTATATGTCTCCCTATTTTTCTTGTTTCCTGTGCAACGGGTTACCAACCACTAAATGATTCTAGTGGATACTGGGATGAACAAATTGAACCGACAGCTAACAGATTTACAATAGGTTACGAAGGCCATAAATGGCACAGTGATCCAGTAAATCGAAAAGAAAAATCATGGATCTGATTTTACTCAGGTCAGCGAAGTTGCCTTGGAAAATGGATTTAAGTATTTCGTAATTAGTGACAGTAAAGCTTACACAGAAAAAACGAGACTCCTTCAGGGCTCCTTACTATCAAACACCACATCTTCAAGACTAAAACGTACAAATACTTCATAAACATACCAAATTAAACAATATTTACGACTGTGAATTATGTGGAACTTGCAGAAGATTTGCGTACCAATGCTGTCATGCAGAGTGGTGAATTTAAAGGCTATGGCGTTTACAAAGCTGATTTAGTTGTTTATACAATTCTTAGAAAATACAACATGAATAGCGGCGAGCTTATGCCAAATTTTGAACAATATGTAAATATTCCAAGAAATTCAACATCACAACAATCCATAGACCCTGGTGGTGGTAGTGTTCCAACCAATCCTAAATAATCTACCAAGGTGCGACGTACCCGTTTCGTTGAAATAATAGTCGGATTGGTTAAGGTATAACTCTCAACCATCCCACAATTGAGTTAGTGCTTTGAGCTTTTCAAAGAAAGGATAAACATTAAGGTTAAAAATCCTACCGCAAAGGGAACCCCAACTATTCCTGGAGTGGCGCCTGTAAAGTACTCTTCACCAAGCGGGTGGAGCAAGCCTACTACTAGCGGTCTGGCGAGCCATTCCAGTAGCCAGAATATATACATTAAAGGGATTAAATTACGGTAACGAAATAAAACAACAATATTTACAAGACAAAAAATCAATTGTTGCAATCCCCAAACCGATCCCAACATATAAATCACCTGATTGGGATTAGGTATGCCTTCAAAGATTATAATACTGCCGATTGAATTGAGCCCACCGTCTTGGTAAAGCAAATGAACACAACTTCTCCAAGTCATCAAACATGTTGTAAAGATCAGTCCGAATAATGCAATTCGGTTGCCTAGATATTTATTGTTTGCCTCTGAAGGTAAAATTTTATCTATAAGTTGCATATAAATTTCTTTGATTTTTTTAACCTGATTAACAACAAACAAAAATGCAGTAGATGCAGAGGAAGTTTAATTTTCTAGTGCAGTAAACTTTAGTTCTTTGTTGTCGATGTTTCCCCATCTAATAGCAAGTACATCTTTGGGAAAATTTTGTGTATTTCTCCATGGGTCCCTGGAGCCTTGTTTTGGAAATTTATGCATCGATCTTTTGACATAGCCTGATGTGAAATCTAACCAGTCACCATCTTGTTCGACATGCTCTGCAATTCGAGGACAACAATTTGCATAACCTTTTT
>Ga0208879_1001071_pt1 | contig 26665 bp, 33 predicted proteins | sample Knorr_S15_td_Bot_FD_185605 | JGI IMG/M metagenome (GOLD analysis project Ga0208879, IMG submission 185605) | Marine microbial communities from Southern Atlantic Ocean transect - Knorr_S15_td_Bottom_ad_5009_LV_A (SPAdes) (version 2) | ecosystem: Environmental > Aquatic > Marine > Oceanic | place...
TGGGAATCACTACGCTTCCCGAGGTGCCGTGGGGGGGACGAAGATGAGCACAACGGCACCGAGGCTTTGCATTCTGATGACTCTGGCCATGTGTGCCTCTTCAGCGCAGGCGCAGCGAACCGCACCCCGTGGCACGGCCAGGTTGGCGGCCCCGTAGCCTCTGCGGGTAGCCTCTACAGGATCCTGAAAATGTCGTAAGCGACCTTGCCTGGTACCTGCTGCTTGTTCTTGCCGACGCACACCACGTGGTTGAGCCAGTCGTATTTTTCGGACGCGGTCTGGAAAATGGGCCGTACTCTCCAGTACAGCCCGGTGTCTCCTCGACTGACGACGCCGGTGTAGGACATGAAGATGATCGCCCCATCATCGGTCTCCAGGGTGATGCGCACGTCGAGGCTTGTGTGTCCTGATACCTGGGTAATCCAGTCGGCGCCCCCGGCATGTACGGTTCCTTTGATGTTCGGTCCGCTAAACGTGCCGCCGGTGACGGGCGCGATACTCGTGTGGCCGGCATCGAGTTGGGCATCGACGTCTAGTACCACCTCGAAGAGAAACTCCGACTCGAGCGGGCTAGCGGGTGTCTGGGCAGATGCCATTTCGCCAACTCCCATCAATGCAGCCAGAGCCATCGCGCTGATCTTTGTCAATTTCATTGTCGAACTCCTTAGGACGAGGCTGCGCCGGCGACCCACCCCAACACCCGTCCGGAGAGGTACTCCGAAAGGCCGGGGATGAACAGCACGCAAAGTACGGTGCAGAGCGCTACACAACCGTATATCAACAGTAGGCGCTTCATGGGGCGGCTCCGGTCATGCCTGCGCCGCGCGGGGCCAGCTCGAACAGCCACATCGACCCTGCTTCGATCGCAGCCCGCGTTGCGCCCCCTCCGTACTTCCGGCCGAGCTCTGCCATCACGCCGTCCACGACCGCACCGGTCTGGATGCGCACCAGAGTACGCTCATACCTCTTGCCGTCGATGCGCACGACCGCCCGGCCGTCTTCCTCCGCTTTGAGCGGCCACTTTTTCCAAATGCGCCCGATACGGTTGCTCATATACCCGGACACGATGTAGGCCTTGCCTTCGTAGTCGAGCACGAAAATCAATCGGGACCGGTCAGGGTCGAGCAGCTGTAGTTCGATGGTTCCGATATTGTGCACGAAACTCCAATCGGGCTCCGAGCCGGTCACCAATTCACCCTCGACAAGCGCCCCACCAACGAACACCCCGGCCGGTCCGTCGGAAGCACGCGCTGAAATCGTCAGAGTGGCAAACGCGACAATCGGGATCAGGATCAGGCCTCCAAGTACCGCTAGTAGTGTCTTGACGATCTTCATAGCTCACGCGCTCCCTGTGACCTCTCGCTTTGCCAGGTCGATTCGTCCCGAGCGTACCCGCTGCTCCCGAGCATGTCAATTCATCTTCGCGGCCGCCTTGCGTGTCACCTCAACCGGTGCAGAATACCGATCCGAGTCCCTAGCACGCCCGAAGGCCCTTCTTGAGAGATACGCCATGAGGTCCATAAGCCGCCTGAAGCTTACCGGCACGCTCGCACTGATTTCCGTTTCCGCACTGCAGGCACAGTCGCCGGATCTGGCCACGACGCTCTCGCACCTCGAGTACCGCGAGATCGGCCCGGCGCTCATGGGCGGGAGGATCGCCGACTTGGCCGTCGTCGAGTCGAGGCCCCAGATCTTTTATCTCGGGACCGCCACCGGCGGGGTCTGGAAGACGGAGAACCACGGCACGTCGTGGACCCCGCTCTTCGACGAGCAATCGACGAGCTCGATCGGCGATGTCACGGTCCATCAGGCCAACCCGAACTTGATTTGGGTCGGAACGGGTGAGCCGCAGAATCGGCAGTCCTCCCCGTGGGGCAACGGCGTGTACAAGTCCACGGATGCCGGCAACACCTGGACCCACATGGGCCTCGAGCGCACGAGGCACATTGGGCGCATCGTCATCCACCCCCGCGATCCCGACATCGTTTACGTCGCGGCCGTCGGCGATCTCTGGGGGCCGAACCCCGAACGCGGTGTCTACAAGACGAGCGACGGTGGACAGTCGTGGAATTTGGTCCTGTACATCGACGACCGTACGGGCGCCATCGACCTCGCGCTCGACCCAGGTGATGCCAACACGCTGTTCGCTGCGATGTATCAGCGGCAGCGCACGGGATGGGGATTCAACGGGGGAGGTCCCGGCAGTGGTCTGTATCGTACGGTCGATGGCGGGGAGAGTTGGACCGAGCTGACCGATGGACTCCCGGAGGGCGACAAGGGCCGCATCGGCATCGACGTCTTCCGCCAAAATGGGTCAGTGGTCTATGCGCTCGTCGAAGCCGACGCACGGCGTCCGGGGCGTGGCGGCGGCGGTGGTCGTGGCGGCGGCGGCGAGAGCCGCGGAGGCATCTTCCGTTCCGTAGATCGCGGAACGTCGTGGGAAAAGATGTCGGATACCAACCCGCGACCGATGTACTACTCCCAGGTGCGCATCGACCCGAGCAACGCGGACCGCATCTACGTTCTGGGAGGCAGCCTCATGATATCGGACGATGGGGGCCGGACCTTCCGCAGCGACGGAGCCGAGCAGATCCACGTCGACCACCACGCGCTGTGGATCGACCCCAACGACCCCGACCACCTCATCATCGGAAGCGATGGAGGGGTCTCCGCGTCTTGGGACGGAGCCGCGTATTGGCGCATGTTCGACAACATCGCGCTGGGGCAGTTCTACACCGTCAGCTTCGACATGCGCGATCCGTACTACGTGTGCGGTGGACTCCAGGACAACAATCCGTGGTGCGGCCCCTCGAACACGCGGGAATTCCACGGCATCCGCCATCAGGACTGGTACGAAACCGCGTATGGCGATGGTTTCTGGACGGTGGTGGACCCGACGGACTCCACCATTGTCTTCTCCGAGTCCCAGGGTGGAAACATGAACCGCTACGACCTGGTCACCGGAGAGAAGACGCCTATGCGCCCGATCACCGGGCCCCGCGAGAACGGAGACACCGCCAAGGTCTATCGATTCAACTGGAACGCTCCGTTGCTCATCTCGCGGCACGACCCCGCCACCATCTACCTCGCGTCGAACTACCTCATGCGATCCCGCGACCGTGGTATGAGCTGGCAAGAGGTGGGAGGCAAAGACCTCACCAAGAACATCGACCGGGACGAGCTCGCGATCATGGACGTGCCGGGCGATCAGCGCATGATGTCCATCCACGACGGCACGTCCACCTACGGCAACATCACCACGGTGGCGGAGTCGCGATTCACTCCTGATGTGATCTGGGTCGGCACGGACGACGGAAATGTGCAGGTCACAATGGACGGGGGTCACAGCTGGGAAAACGTCGTCGACAAGATTCCAGGGCTACCCGATCGCACTTACGTGAGTCGACTGACGCCCTCGGCGCACGCCCCCGGTCGCGTGTATGCGACGTTCGATGGGCACCGCAACAGTGACTTCGCTGCCTATGCCTATGTGAGTGAGGACTACGGCAAGCATTGGGAGTCCATCGCAGGCGGCCTGCCTGACGGCTGGTCCGTCAACGTCATCACCGAGCATCACCGCGCCGAGAACCTACTCTTCATCGGCAACGAGGTAGGCGTCCAGGTTTCGATCGATCGTGGCGAGAGCTGGACTGCGCTCAAGAACAACCTCCCCGTCGTGCCGGTCGACGACATCGCCATCCATCCGCGCGAGAACGATCTCATTGTCGGAACGCACGGACGCAGCGTGTGGATCATGGCCGACCTTACGCCGCTCGAGCAGCTCTCCACGACCATGATGGCTGAGGCCGGTCATGTTTTTCCCGCCCGCAAGACCGTGATGTGGGCGCAGCGCGGGGATTGGCCCTTTTATGGGGCGACGTACTCTGCGGCGAATCCGCCGCGCGCCACGCGGATCCGGTATTACCTCGCTGAGGCAGCCGAGGCAGACAGCATCGACCTGACGATCAGCGACGCCACCGGGAGCCACGTGCGCACGCTCGCAGCTCCCGCGCGATCCGGGATCAACGAGGTGTTGTGGAACTGGCGATACGATCGTCCGTACGAGCCGGAGCCAGGGGGCGGCGGAGGTCGTGGAGGCGGTGGTGGCGGCGGCCGGGGTGGGGGAGTGCCGCAGGGCCCGATCGCCCTTCCGGGCACGTATACGATCAGCATGCAGATCGGGCACGAGACCTTTACGTCCAGCGTCGAGATCGAGGCCGACCCGAGACGCCCGATGTCGCGTGCCGATCGCATGGCTCGCCAGAACGCGTTGATGAGCCTTCGGGATTTGGCCAAGCCCCTGTACGACGCAAGTCAGGCCGTCGACCGGCTGGGCGAACAACTCTTAGAGGCTGAGCATCTGCTTGGAGACCACGAGGGGGCGCCCGAGTCCATCACGGAGGAGCTTTCCGCGCTTCAGGAGGAGCTGAGCGAGATCTCGACGACGTTGACGGAGGTCCGCCGAAACGCCGGCATCGGCGGCGCCATACAGCAGTCGTCCACACTGCCCACGGAGGATCAACTCTGGCAGGTCGACGCCGCTTGGGACTCCGCTCCCGAGCTCATCGAGAGACTCAACGCGATGATTACGGACCGGATGCCCGATTTCAACGCTTCACTGGACGCTGAAGGAATTCGTCCCGACCCGGGTGCCGTGCTCGAGGTGCCGCGCAGACGCGGGCGACAATGACCAAGGTCCTCAAACTCGATGAGATCAAGCGGCTGATCGACTCCCGCCGGCTCATCCGAGAGATCGAAACCGGCTTCGTTCTCTATAGCGAAGGCCGGGTCGTCGTTCCGCCCGTGGGTTTCTTGCACTTCGAGCAGCCTCCAGGTGATGTGCACATCAAGTACGGCTTCGTGACCGATGACCACTTCTACGTTCTGAAGATGGCGTCCGGGTTCTACGAAAATCCCGCTCTGGACCTACCGGTCAGCGACGGGCTGCTGCTGGTGTTCAGTCAAAAGACCGGACATCTCGAGCTGATTCTCCTGGACGAGTGTTGGCTCACCGATATGCGCACCGCGGCAGCCGGGGCAGTGGCCGCCAAGCATCTGGCTGCGAGCGCCGTCCACCGCATCGGGATCGTGGGCACCGGCGTACAGGCAAGGATGCAGCTCGAGATGCTGAGGGATGTGGTCGACTGTCAGAGGTGCCTCATATGGGGCAGAGACGCCGATAAGGCTCGGCGCATGGTTGCCGACCTCCGAGAGAGAGAAGTCATCCAGTCCTGGGGATTGGACCTCGAAGTCGCCACGGACCTCGATGAACTGGTTGGCCAGTGCAACGTCATCGTGACCACCACCTCAGCCCGGGAGCCCTTGATTCGTGCCGATCAGGTCCAGCCGGGCACGCACATCACCGCCATGGGCTCCGATGACCACGGCAAACAGGAGCTCGAGGCCGGAGTCCTGGCCAAGGCCGATCGGGTCATCGCGGACAGCGTTTCACAGTGTGTCGATCACGGTGAGTGCTTCCATGCGGTGCAGGGAAACCACATCGAAGAGGGCTTCATTCTCGAATTGGGCAATGTCATCAAGGACCCGGGGGTCGGCCGAACCAGCGACGACCAGATCACCGTGGCGGACCTGACCGGAGTGGCGATTCAGGACATTCAGATCGCGAAGATGGTCGAGCACGCGGCGCGCTTGGCGGAGCAAGCGTGACAGGGCGCGGTGGCAAAAGCACGTACTCGCGGATTGCTGACCTGCACCGCATCTTGAGCGCATGAGCGAAGCCATCACCCGCCTGAACTCAGCCCTAGAGGGGCGCTACCGCATCGAGTCCGAGTTCGGCGAGGGCGGGATGGCGACGGTCTACCTGGCCCACGACATCAAGCACGACGCAAGGTCGCGCTCAAGGTCCTCAAGCCGGAGCTGGCAGCCGTGGTTGGTGCCGAGCGCTTCCTGGCCGAGATCAAGACGACTGCCAACCTCCAGCATCCGCACATCCTGCCGCTCTTCGATTCCGGCGAGGCAGACTCCTTCGTCTTCTATGTGATGCCCTTCGTGGAGGGGGAGAGCCTCAGAGAAAGGCTCGATCGGGAGCATCAACTCCCGGTGGACGAGGCGGTGAAAATCACGACTGATCTGGCCGAAGCGCTGGATTACGCCCATCGCCACGACGTCATCCACAGGGATATCAAGCCCGCCAACATCTTGATGCATGAGGGGCGGCCGCTGATTGCAGACTTTGGGATCGCACTGGCTGTCGGTGCGGCTGGTGGAGGCCGCATGACGGAGACCGGTCTGAGCCTCGGGACTCCCTTCTACATGAGTCCGGAGCAAGCGACAGGCGAGCAATTCGTGGGACCGGCCACCGACACATACGCCCTCGGCGCAGTGCTCTAAGATGCTGACTGGGGACCCGCCCTACATGGGCAGCACAGCCCAGGCGGTGCTCGCCAGATCCTCGAAGCCGGCAGCCGTAGCCAAGGGAACTGCCCCGTCGCGGTACGCGGCCATCGCGGCCGGATCGGATGCCAGGGCTCTCGACACCCCGACCATGTACGCAGGCGGGGCAGCCTGAGGTGCTACCTCAGCGCGGGCAGACGACGTGAACACGGACCCGAACACGGCGCCTGCTGAGAACGCCACGAGCAGGACCATGAGAGACACGAACAGTCGTGGAGCACGCATCAGGGACCTCTTGTGGTTCGGGCTAAGGACTCCCGCCAAGGAGCTTGGCGATCACCGAACTGATCGAAAACGAAATCACCGCTCCTTCCGGAAGGTCGTCCCCGTCGAACGGCGTGTCTCCGTCCTTGGAACCGCTGATGTCCAACATCAGCGAGACCGCTACCACCGTCCCGACGATGGTCGCAGCCGCCGCGATGCTCTTGGGCATCGAGAGCTCCTTCCTCTCGATGATCGACAGTGTCAGCCGGGGAATGCGCACCGTGTCGAGGCGAATCGAGCCGACGTCTGGGCCCCACTCCCGTGTCGACCGCATCCCCAAGACAATCGTGTCCCCGGCGCTCAGGATCTCACCCTCCACGGACGCGGTCGCGCCGTTCGTACCGGGCAGGCCTTCGATGGCCGAGCGCGCGGGCATCGTGACACGCGCTATGCTCCCGCGGGCGGGAGTCTGAACGGGCGTATAGGAATAGCAGCCGCCTAGCACGAGCAGAGTTGCGGCGAGGGCCCCCGGCCGCGGGCCGCGCGCTGGAAAAAGGAGCAACCGTCGGGCGCTTCGTTTCATGAAGACAGCTTCTTGGTCGATGAAATCAGGTGAGGCAAGGTACTCCTTCGCTACGCTCGCGGCCTCCTGCGACTTACTCGGCTCCTGGACGTCGCGCCAGGCGGTGCATCAGGACCGCGGCCCGCTTGCTCTGCATGGCGAGCGTCGGCAGGTCAATCCATTCGTCCACGGTGTGATCGTTGCCGCCCCCGGGACCGAGTCCGTCGATCGCGATCTCGACGAAGCCGGCAGTGAAGGAAACGTCCGCTGCGCCTGCGTTGCGTGGGTCCACCGCCGTGACCTCGCCGTAGCCCAGGTCCTCGCTCACCTGACTGAACATCGCGAGCAGGCGCAGGTTGCCGTCGCTGGGCGCGAGCGGGGGGTATCCGTCATCGAAGGTGATGGTAGCCGACGTTCGCGGCAGGCTCTCCAGAACCACGAAGCGCATGGTGGCCCGCGCCCGCTCGAGCTGCTCCAGCGTAATCGTCCTGAGGTCCCCGGTGACGACCGCGGTCTGCGCCACGACATTGCTCTTTCCGAACGCGGACCCGCCCGCAGCGGATGGGTCGTAGTCCACGTCGGTGCCTGCGAGCATGACGCCGGGGTTAAAGGTCAGCAGCGGCTCACCTGCCAGGCGATCATAGAATTCGCTCAGAATTCGAGACGCCTCGTAGGCCGCACCCGCGCCGACCTCCTCTTGGAACAGCTGCGAGGAGTGTGCCGGCGCGCCGGTGACGTCGAGTCGCCATCCGCTCGAGCCGCGGCGCGCGACCACCGCCGTCATCGGGTTGCTGTCTCCGTTCTCGAACGCGAGCACGATGTCCGCTTCTTCGGCCGCCTCGATGAGAGCGGCACGAGCCAGGTCGAGAGGCCGACCGCTGCGCTCCTCATCGCCGGTCATGACGATGGTGATGCTGATGTCGTCGAGCTCGCCCGAGGCGGCCAGGGCCTTCAGCGCATGCACGATGACGACGTCACCGCCCTTCATGTCCACGACCCCGGGCCCCTGCGCCCGGTCGCCCTCCCGATCGAAACTCTGAAACGGACTGCTAGGCTCGAACACCGTGTCGAGGTGACCGATGAGCAGCAGCCGAGGCCCACTTCCGTCTCGGCGAGCGATGAGGTGACCCGCGCGATCCCACGACGTACCGTCGATCCACTGCGTCTCGAACCCCAGAGCGTCGAACTCCTGGCGGAAGAGCACGCCCACCTCGCGCACTCCGTCGAAGTTCATGGAGCCGCTGTTGATGTTCACCGCCCGCTCGAGCAGGTCGATGGCTTCGGCGGCCCGCGCGTCGACTTCGCTCGTGATCCGCCGTTCGACTTCCGACAACGACTGACCCCCCAAGGGAAGGGGGGTCAGCGTTGCCGACAACAGAAGCGCGACAGCGATCGGTTTCATGCGATCTTGATTCAGCGCGGGCCCTACCTGGAGGACGGCGGCACGATGCCGTTCAGACGCATGTAGGTGACCAGATTGCCGTAGTGCTCGTAATTGTGTGCCGAGTTGAACGCGAGCACGGCGGACGCAGCCATTGGGGTGCCGAAGAAGCTGACGGACCCCGCGCCCTTGGCGTCGGTCATGCCGGCATATACGCCAGTGCAGTACTCAAAGCCGCCGTTCAGCGCAGCGATGAGCTGTGCCTTCGTAGTGGCGGTCATCTCGAAATTGTCGCTGTTCGGGTTGGCTTCACCGGCCGCAACCGAGCAGAACGTGTACTGAGCGCCGGCGATGTGGCCCAGGATCTGCCCCATTGAGCGCACTTCCTCCGTTGGGCGGAACGAGAACAAGGCCTCGTCGAGTGTCTCGGCCGTGGCCCTGATGTTGGTCGTCGTGATGTCGTTCAGGCCCTTGAGCGACGCGACGACGGGATCCGTTTGAGCGGACGCTGCGAGCGGACAGGACAGTAAGAGGGCGATCGCAGTGGCGAGAAGGCGCTTCGTCATGTTCCTACCTTGGGATGAGGCTCGGGTGGAATGCCGGGGCACCAACGTTGGGCAATCGGGCGCTTCTTTCAAGCCGGCAAGCGCGGACGTAGGCTAAAAGGCCACGTTCGTCATCAGGTAACTCCAACTGTGGCGCCCCGAATCGCGCCCGATCAGCGTGAGCGCCGAGCGAGATCTCCTTACGGTTGACCCTAAGCGAGAACGCCTCGTTGGGCGCGTAGTCGAAGTAGCCCTGATGCAAGTCGAGATTGTCTGCCCGGAAATCGCCGAGCGTACTGGTCTCCTCGCCCCACAGGCGCACGTCTTGCAGCTCGAGCACAACGCGTACCGACCCCTCCAACTCTCCCTCGATGCGCATGCGCACCCGCATCGACGTGAAGTCCGTAGTTGCGCCGCTCATGGGCGTCTTACGCTCGAACCTCGGTCGGGCCTGTCCACCCAGGACCGACTCCTGCGCCGCGCCGGGCGTCGTCAGTGCCGCTACCGGCGCCGCGACTGCAGTAACTCTGCCGGTCGTCTTCGTGGTGGACGCCTCGGGCGGGCGCCATTCTACCTCGAGACCTAATGAAGTGAGTCTCGGTAGCCCCTTGGCGCGCCATTAGTCGTCAGGTCGGGTCGCCCAGTACGCCCACGCGATGAATAGGACTTGGAAGGGGAGCCGCGCATAGAGCGCTGCGGACGAAAGGTCCGAGAACAGCTCCGGATTGAGGGCCATGTGGAGATTGGCCGGGAACACCGCCACGAGCAGAAGCACCAGTCCCCAACCCGCGCGCGCGCGCGCAGTCGGGACCAGGACACCGATCCCGCCGAGCATCTCGAAGACACCGCTCACCCAGACTAGCGCGACGTGCGCGGGCAGGTACGGTGGCATCATCGCCACGTAGAAGTCCGGATTCAGGAAGTGATTGACGCCGCCCAGCACGAAGAATGCGCTCAGTGCGAGCAGTGCGAGTTTCCTGGCCAGCCCTCTCGGAAGCTGGAGCATGCTATAGGGTGTCGACATCGATTCCGTTAGCCTTGTCACGTTCGAGCGATCAGGTTGTTCTGTGTCTCGGGGCGAGGTAGCGAATGGCAAAGCAGGAAGCAATCGAAGTAGAGGGCGTGGTCACCGAGGTGCTGCCGGACCAGAAGTTCCGTGTGCAGCTGCAAAATGACCATGTCGTCCTTGCTTATGCCGCGGGTAAGATGTCGAAGTTCCGCATCCGCGTTCTGGTCGGCGACAGAGTCACAATCGAGTTGTCCCCCTACGATCTGTCGCGCGGACGGATCACATACCGTCACAAGTCGCCGAGCGCTGGCCCGCCGCCTCCGCGTCCTGGCCAACGCAGGAGACGCTGACCGGTGCTTCCCAACAACATGGCTCGGGTACCGCTCGAGCAAATCCGGATCGAGTCTCTCGAGTTGCCCGGCTGGCACGCGGGATCGGAACGCGTCCCCAGCGTGGGCGAAAGCGTCCACTGCATCGAGGGTGAGGCAGAGGTCGTTCGTGTACTCGGACGCACCAGTGACGGAGGTCGTTTGCTGGAGCTCCGGCTGCCCGACCGGCCCAAGCAGCCCTTCTTCGCTGCGTCGTCGAACGTGCTCGTGCAGGTGGACGCGGGCTAGAACACGCCAGCTTCGTGCATCACGGCTTCGCACTTTCCACGGATGTTGGTGGCTACCTCGAACGGGTCGCCGCGCACGAACTCAGCCCGGAACAACTCGACCGAGAGTGCGCCGTCGTACTGCTTCTCAGCCAGCTTCCGTAGGATGCGCACCACGGGCGCGATGCCGTCGCCGGGGATCAGCCTCGAGTCGTTGTCGATCAACTCTCGCGGTCCAGCCAGCAGATCCTGAAAGTGCGCGTGCGCGAGCTCGCCCGGCTCCAGCAAGTCCAGGTCTTCGAACTTGCTCAGCCCCGACCAGAAGTGGAAGAAGTCGAGCATGGGCCGAACGTTGGGGTGCGCCGCCTCGCGAATCACTTGCAACGCTGAGCTCAGCGTGGCCAGGTGGGTCGAGGTACGCAGGAACTCGATCATCGCTGTGAGCTGGTACTGCCCGGCGATCTCCCCGACTTCGCGGATGCAGTCCGGAGTGGCCGCGAAGTCTTGCGCGCTGACCTCTCGATTGGTGATCGACGGGCAATAGATCTTCTGCAGTCCGAGACCGGCGAATTGATCGCAGCGCTGCCGCCACCTCTCGAGTGATGCCGCACGGGCCGGGCCCGGGATCCAGAGATCCTGCATGACCGCGGCGCCCGACACCGGTGTCAGGCCCAGGTCGGTCATCACGCTCTTTGCGGCAGCCAACGTGTCGTTTTCGAGGAATCCGTCGAGCACCCTGTCGTTAAGCTCGACGTACTGGATACCGGCCCTGGCCCAGCCCTCCAGCGAAGCGCGGTATCCGGCCGCCCGCGACGTGTTCTGGTGGATACTGAGCAGCATTTTGCCCGGCGGGGCGGACTGGGCATCGACCAGTCGCGTCAGAGGCGCGGCCACGGAAGCTGCGAGGAAGGTTCGTCGAGTGAGCATGAACGCACTCTACGCCCTGCAGGGGGCGGCCGCCACGGTCACGGAACTTGCTTCGCGGGCATCGCGCGCCTTTTTTCAGCGCACTTCAATTTTCGATCCCCGAGAAGGACCCGAAATGAGATTCCTGCTGACAGTCGCCGTAGCGCTCCTGTTCGCGTCGCCAGCCGATGCCCAGTTGGTTGCGCCCAACTCCGCGGGCGTGACGTTCGCTCACGTCCACCTCAACGTCGCCGATCTGGAGCTCAATAAGCGGCTGTGGGTGGAGCAGTTCGGAGGTGAGATCGTTCAAAAAGGACCACTCGTCACCATCAAGTACCCGAACTTCCTGCTCGTATTCACCGAGCGGGAGCCCACCGGAGACTCCCGGGGCAGCGTGATGGATCACTTCGGCTTCAAGGTCCGGAACATCGCGGCGGCGCTGGACAGGGCTCGCGCGGCCGATCTTCCCGTGGCAGACGTCTTCACGGGGGCGGAGGGCTTCTCCAACTCCTACGTGACCATGCCGGGCGGTGTCAGGGTCGAGCTCCAGGAGGACCCCGAGCTCGAGAACGAGGTCGAGGGCTACCACGTGCACTTCTTCACGAACGGACACGAGGATCTTCTCGATTGGTATGTCGACACGTTCGGCCTGCGCAAGGGCCCGCGCGGGACGATAGAAACCACCGCGTGGGCGCCGGGCCAGAACCTGAGCTTCGCGGGCTCGAACACGGAACGCGCCCCGACCAGAGGCCGGGCCATCGACCACATCGGTTTCGAGGTGGAGGACCTGAAGGCCTTCTGCGACATGCTCGAAGCGCGTGGTATCGAGTTCTTCGTCCCGTATCGGGACATCCCGGTCATCGAGCTCAAGATCGCGTTCTTCACAGACCCGTCGGGCGTCGTGATCGAGCTAACCGAAGGCTTCGACTTGTACTAGGATTTTCACCAACCCAGACCAACCCAGACCAGAAAAGCACAGGAGACACCCATGAGGCTCAAAAGCATCCGGATCGGAGGCGCGCTGATCGCGGCGACTGCATTGCTGTTCGCAGGCGCACAGCAGGCCAGCGCCCAAGTCATGATGACCGGCGACTGGACCTTGGAAGTTTCGACGGACAATGGCGTGACCATGCCCGAGCTCACGCTGGAACAAGACGGCATGAAGCTCACCGGCCACTATGTGTCGGAGGCTCTTGGCGCGAACGAGGTGACGGGGACCGTGGACGGCAACAAGGTCACGGTCTCGTTCATGGCGTCCCTAGAGGGTGTTGGAGAGGCTTCGGTCCTCTACATCGGGACGGTCGACGACGAGGGTGTGTGGTCAGGCACCATCGACATCCTAGATGGACAGCTGACCGGCACGTTCACGGCCAAGAAGAACTAGCGACCCAATCAGGGTGGCGCCGCGAGGGGCCCCAGCCGGATCGGTCGGGGCCCCCTGTTCATGCCGTCAGTTCCCGTGTCCGCGACGGCGAGGAAGCTCGAGCGTCGAGCGATCGTTGATGTTGAACTCGAAGTCCACAGTGTGCGCGGCTTCGGTCTCACCCTTCTTGAATGTCAGGACCGTCTGGTACGCCCCGGGCTCGGTGAAGATGTGGCGCGTCTGATAGCTTCCGGGTGTACCACGGACTCGGCGCACGGGGAAGGAGCCTAGCTCTTCGCCGTCGAAGCTGATCGCCACTTCGCCCGAGAGCTCAGTGTAGGGCTCCTGGCTGTCCAGTGAGCTCACGCGCCAGCGCAGGAACTGCATCTCCTCTGTGAGCGCGGGCTCGGGCTCGGCACCGAAGACGATCGACAGGCCGGCGACTTCTTTGCGCTCGTGGAAGGGAGCCGTTTCCGGCGTGACCGCTGCCAGCAGGACTGAGGCGACACCCGCGAGTACGAAGACCGCAGCGAGCGTATTGCGAGTTTTCATGGTTACTTCTCCCTGGTTGCTGGACTCGGTTCAGTATGGGCTTGCTGGCGGCTGATTCCAAGCCCCGCGTACATTGCCCGTCCAATCTTCAGGAGTCCCCCATGGACAGTATTTCCTACATGGCGCTTACCGTCCGCGCCGCGAACCACCCCGTCGACCTGATGGACCGAGGAGAACTGTGATGCTCAGTCGAAGAGATGCGTTGAAGCGGATGGGTGCGATCGCCGCCGGGGCGGCTGCGGGCACAGCGGCTGCTTGTTCTGGAGAGTCGGAAGCCGGAGCGGCTGAAGCGGGGGCGGCTGCGGGAACGGCCGCCGCGGCGTCGATGGCTTCTCCGATCGGTCCGATCGGCGTGCAGCTTTATACGGTGCGGGCCGAGATGACCAACGGCGTCGAGAGCACGCTCGAGCGCGTCGCCGCGATCGGCTACGAGGAGGTCGAGTTCGCTGGATATTTCGGACACTCTCCGACCGAGATTCGGGAGATGCTGGCGCGCACCGGGTTGCGGTCGCCCGCGACCCATATCCCGCCCAACTTCGAGTTCGATGCCTGGTCGAAGATCCTGGACGACTCCAACGAAATCGGACACGAGTACGTGGTCGTGGCTTCGATTCCCCAGAGCATGCGCTCCAGCCTGGATGCTTGGCGCGAGACGGGCGCGGCGATGAGCCGCGCCGGAGATCGTGCGCGTTCCGCGGGGCTTCAGTATGCCTACCACAACCACGACTTCGAATTCGAGGAGATGGAAGGCCGCGTCGCCTTCGACGTGTTCTGTGAAGAGTCGGACCTGGAGTTCGTGAAGATCGAGCTGGACCTCTTCTGGATCATCCACGGTGGCCAAGACCCGATCGAGTTCATGGATCGCTGGCCCGGTCGCATCCCGCTGGTGCACGTGAAAGACCGCACAGCGGGAGGCGACATGGTCGACGTCGGCGCGGGCGTCATCGATTGGGCCGGCATCTTCGAGCACGCGGAAAACGGCGGTGTCGAGCACTTCTTCGTCGAGCACGACACGCCTGACGGGCCGTTTCGCTCGATCGAGGCGAGCTACGAGTATATGCGTGGGCTACGGGACGGGGCGGCGTAGATCCCCTACAGCGGCCGGTCCGGGTTCATGATGGTCCGCCACATGTGCGACGACGGGCTGTTGTCGAAACCCAGCCCCTCTTTAGGCTGCTTGAACTGGCGGCCGATGATGTCCACGAACGGATCGAGCGAGACGACTTTGTCTTCGTCGAATGCGTAGGTGTCGTTCAGCGTGATCAGCCGCGCTTCCATGTACCACGGGTGCTCCTGGGCCTCCTTGGCCGCCCGCGCGATATACGGCTCCGGCACGTAGTCCTCACCGAAGATGCGGTTGTACATCTCCGGGTACTCGTACCCTACGGTGTCATCCGGATAGAAGCGTAGCGGCGCGTGGTATCGGATACCCCAGCTGATGCGCTCATCGACGTAGGGCTCGATCAGCTGCGCGCCCCACCACCCGTGGTCGACCTTGATCATGTTGAGCACGACATCGTGCATGAGGCAGGCGAAGATCGTGCGTTCCGTCTGACCCGTCTCGAGGGCGTAGGTGGCGCTCTGCAAGACATGGTTGGCCGGCGCGAAGCGCTTCTCGAAGTACTCGACCAGCGTAGGGTTCGTGGACATCGGCGCGTACTCGTGCGAGCGAGGCATGAACAGCCTGCCCGTGCCCCGTGGAGACCGCGGCTCTTGCTGGAGTTCGGCGAGCGCGAGCGCCTCGCCGTCGGGCATGTAGCGCACGGCTTCGGTACCGTCGCGCGCGGTGATGGCATCGTCGAGCATGTGCTCCATATAGTGCTCGAGCTCCTCGGCTTTGTCCTCGGGGGACATGAACTCGAGGGCACCTACGCCCACGGTTGCCAGAAAAGCTCTGCGGTCGACTTCCATGAGGCCCTCCACGGCTCGGGGACGGCCCATCACCGTCCACGAGCTACAGATTGCCGCCGTTGGCGTGCTGAGTCAAACGAGTCCGGCCAACCCGGGAGCACGCCTAGCACTCCTTTCGGGACTATCGACCGGCAGGTACTGTGGCTTACGTTGGCGCCGCGCATATTGGTGCCTCAAACCGGCCGAAGCCGGCCTCCTTCGCTCTCCCCTACCACCTCTCTCCGCCCATGCCCCAGCGGGTTCTAGTGACTGCGGGTGGATCCGGCATCGGGCTGGTCATCGCCCAGGCCTTTGCGGCGGCCGGGGAGCGCGTCCATGTGTGTGACATCGATCGATCACGCCTGGAGGCGGTCTCCGCATCGAGCGAAATCGGGACCACCGCGGCCGACGTTTCCGACCCGGACCAGGTGGCCGCACTCTTCGACGAGGTGCAAAGCGAGCTCGGCGGTCTGGACGTGCTGGTCAACAACGCGGGAACGGCGGGCCCCACCGGACCTTTCGAGTCCCTGAGCTTCGACGACTGGCATTCGACATTGGCCGTCAATCTGGACAGCCAGTTTCTTTGCACGCGCCTCGCGGTGCTAATGCTCAAGACCGCGTGCGGAGGCTCGATCGTGAACATCTCTTCGACCGCGGGCCTTCACGGCTATCCCCTGAGAGCTCCCTATGCCGTGGCCAAGTGGGGCGTGATCGGCCTCACCAAGACTCTGGCAATGGAGCTCGGCCCCTACGGCATTCGGGTCAACGCGATTTGCCCCGGCAGCGTGGGCGGCGACCGCATGGACCGAGTAGTGGCGGCCGAGGCGACTACGCGCGGTGTCTCCGAGAAGCAGGTACGTGAGGGCTTTCTTCGACAGACGTCGATGAGGATGTTCGTGCGCGCGGAGGACGTGGCGGCGATGGTGCTGTTCTTGTGTTCGGACGCGGGGGCCGCCATATCCGGCCAGGCTATTGCCGTCGACGGCCACACGGAAGGTCTCGGAACGCTACGAGTGGAGATTCCCTGATGAAAGCAGTCTGGTACTCGGACTTCGGGTCCGCAGAGGAAGTACTCGAGGTCGGCGAGATGGCTACGCTTCATGCCGGTTCCGGCGAGGTGCGGGTCCGGTTGTACGCTTCCGGCGTCAACCCGGTCGACGTGAAGCGAAGAGCGGGAGGCCGAGGCGCGATCGCCGCGGCCCAGGTCGTTCCGCACTCCGACGGATCCGGGGTCATCGACGAGGTGGGGGAGGGCGTGGACCCCGGCCGAATGGGGCAACGCGTCTGGGTGTATGAGGCGCAGGTGCAACGCCACCTAGGCACGGCCGCTGAATACGTGGCGATCGACCATCGCAGGGCGGTCCCGCTTCCCGACGCCGCATCGTTCAATGACGGGGCGTGCCTCGGGATTCCTGCACTCACGGCGCATCGTTGCGTGTTCGCAGACGGTTCGGTCGCTGGCCAGACGATCCTCGTTACCGGTGGCGCGGGGGCCGTGGCCAACTATGCGATCCAGCTTGCCACGCTCGGCGGAGCCAGGGTGATCAGCACGGTGAGCGGGCCGGAGAAGGCGCGGATCGCGACCGCGGCCGGCGCCGGCGACGTCATCAACTACCGCGAGGAGCCGGTCGTGGAGCGGGTGCTCGAGCTCACGGACGGACGGGGCGTCGACCGTGTGGTGGAGGTCGAATTCGGCGGCAATCTGACCGACGCCCTGGGCGCGACGAAAATCGACGGCGTGATAGCCACCTATGCCTCTCAGGCCGAGCCTGAGCCTCAGATCCCCTTCTACCAGCTTCTCTACCGGAACCTGACGGTGCGCTTCGAGTTGGTCTTCATGATGCCGGAGAAGTCGAAGGCGGCTGCGGTTTCGGACATTACCAAGTGGCTGGCCGGGGGGCGTTTGCAGCACAACGTCGCAGAGGTGTTCCCGCTCGAGCAGGCGGTCGGGGCTCATCAGGCGGTGGAAGCGGGACCGGTCGGCAAAGTGATCCTGAACGTCGGCCCACGAGCCTAGCGGGGCAGGGCGTGCAACGCTCCGAAGTCGACCGCTTCATCTTCGTAGCGACGGTAATTCTGCTGCTGGCGGTTTCGGTCCCGCTCATCCTCGCCCCGGACGCCGGGGGTGCGGCGGTCCAGAGCGTCTTCGACTTCATCACCGGAAACTTCGGTGTGTTGTACATCTGGGCCGCGGTGATCAACCTCGTATTTCTGGCCTGGCTCGCGTTCGGTCGCTACGGGCGTGTGCGGCTGTCCAACGACGATTCGCCACCGGAGTTCTCGACCTTCAGCTGGGTATCGATGCTCTTCTGTGCCGGAATCGGGACCGGCATTCTCTACTGGGGCACCATCGAATGGGCGTACTACTATGACGCTCCACCGTACGGGGTCGTGCCTCGCTCCCCCGAGGCGATCGAGTGGGCCACCAGCTACCCGATCTTTCATTGGGGGGTGACCGGCTGGGCATTCTACTGCCTACCTGCGCTCGCGATCAGCTATGCGTACTTCTGCCGGGGCACCAAGTCGATGCGCCTCAGCGACAACTGCCGCGCCGTGATCGGCGATCACGCCGACGGCGCGCTGGGCAAGGTGATCGACCTTCTCTTCATGCTGGGGCTGCTTGGCGCGGCTGGCACTGGCATCGGCCTGGCGGTGCCGCTGATCTCGAGTGGACTCAGTCAGCTGCTCGGCGTGGCTGACTCGTTCCAACTCGACCTCGCGGTCGTGCTCGCCGTAACCGCGGTTTTTGCGGCGAGCGTATACGCCGGTCTCGAGCGCGGCATCCGGCGCTTAAGCAACCTGAACGTCATGCTCACGCTAGGGTTGTTGCTCTTCGTGCTCATCGTCGGCCCAACGCTGTTCATCCTGAAGGCGGGCACCAGCAGCTTGGGTCACGTGCTGCAGAATTTCGTGCGCATGAACAGCTGGACGGAACCGATCGGCGACTCGGGCTTCGTGGAGACCTGGACCATCTTCTACTGGGCGTGGTGGATCGCTCTGGGGCCCTACATGGGCATGTTCGTGGCTCGCATATCGAGGGGCAGGACCATTCGCGAGGTCACGTTCGGCATGCTGGGGTTCGGAACCGCCGGCTGCGCTCTCTTCTTCATGGTCTTCGGGAACTACGCGCTGCATCTGGAGCTCAGCGAAGCGCTCTCGGTTACTACGATGCTACAGGAAGAGGGGGCTCCCCAGGCGATCATCGCCGTGGTACAGTCGTTGCCGTTCAGCTCGATCGTCTTGCCCCTCTTTTGCCTCGTATGCCTCGTGTTCATGGCCACTACCTACGATTCGGCCGCCTATACGTTGGCGCTCGGGGCCACTCGTCGCTTGCAGGTCGGTCAAGACCCGCCGAGGTGGCACCGGCTGTTCTGGGCTTTCGGGATTGGGGTGCTTCCCGTGACACTGATGTTCTTGGACGGTCTCACGCCGCTGCAGACCGCTTCGGTGGTGGTATCACTCCCACTCATCGCGGTCGGAGTGCTCATGGCGGCCTCCCTGGTACGATCGCTGCGCGAGGACCAAGCTGAGGGCAGTTGAATCCGACCAGAGTGGATTGGAACCGATGAAGATATTCGTCACCGTCGCGCTGTTACTCGCAGGAGCGGGCGACGCCGCGGGAGCGGTCGCGCGCCAGGACGGCGCACGCGACCTGCCCGACGGGATCCGCAAAGAGCAAAACGTGATGGTACCGATGAGGGACGGGGTGCGCCTCGCGACCGACCTCTACTTCCCGGCGGACGCCGCCGCACCGTTTTCGACCATCATGATCCGCACGCCCTACGGGAAAACGCGTGAGTATCCTTACGGTGGCATCGTGCCCATGCTGGTGGAAGCGGGCTTCGCGGTGGCGTATCAGGACACGCGCGGACGCGCTGAGTCCGAGGGCGAGTATACCGTACGCCTCTCCGATCGCGAGGACGGCTACGACGCGGTTTCCTGGCTCATCGAGCAGCCTTGGTCGAACCAGAAAGTAGCGACCTTCGGTTGCTCGTACCGGGGCGAAACGCAGATCGTGCTCGCGGCGGAGCGACATCCCAATCACATCGCAGCAATCCCGGGAGCGCCCTCCGCGGCGTACGACCTCGGGGGGCGGCCTTGGACCTCCTTCGATGGTGGAGCCTTCGAGCTAGCGCAGACCGCGGGGTGGTTCATGCCGGGTGGCACGCGTAATCGCCTGGAGCTGTATCGCACGCTGCCGACGCTCGACATCGTGCAGAAGTCGGGCGCCTCCGGGACCGACTACGAGGACTACGTCTCGAACACACCAGACTCCGAGTACTTCCGTTCCCTGGACTTCGTGCGCAGCTCGGACCGCTTCGACATTCCCGCGATCTATATCGACTCCTGGTACGACTTCGGCGTCGCCGAGACGCTCAAGCTCTTCAACCAGATGCGAGAGAACGCGGTCAGCCAGGAAGCGCGCGACAACCAGTACGTGATCATCACTCCGAGCACGCATTGTGCCTGGAGCCGAGCCAGGGTCCCCATGCGCGCGGGCGCCCGCGACGTCGGGGATTGGCAGCTCGACTTCAACGACATGTACCTGCGTTGGTACCGGCACTGGCTGGACAAGGCAGACAATGGCATCACCGACATGCCGCGTGTGCAGTACTACTTGATGGGCGCCAACGAGTGGCGCAGCAGCGAGACCTGGCCTGTCGAAGGAACCACGTTTGAGAAGTTCTATCTGCACAGCGGCGGCGGGGCCAACAGCCTATCGGGCGACGGCTCGCTCACGATGGCGGCGCCGGGGGAGGAGCCGGCAGATCAGCTCGTCTACGACCCGGACGATCCGGTTCCTTCGCTAGGCGGTCAGGCTTGCTGCACCGGCATGAATACGGGAGCCGGTGCCTACGACCAGCGCGAGATCGAAGCGCGTGAGGACGTGCTGGTCTACACCTCGGAGGTGCTCGCGGAGGGCCTCGAAGTGACGGGGCCACTCGAGGCGGTGTTGTACGTGTCCTCGGACGCGCCCGACACGGACTTCACGGTGAAGCTCGTGGATGTCTTTCCCGACGGTACCGCCTACAACATCCAAGAGGCAGCCTTCAGAATGCGATACCGCGAAGGGCTGACGAGCGCGGTGCTGATGCAGCCGGGCGAGGTCTACGAGATTCGCCTCGATCTTCACGCCACCAGCAACTACTTCGGACCGCAACATCGGATCCGGATCGAGGTCTCCAGCTCGAACTTCCCGCGCTGGAGTCGGAATCTGAACACCGGAGGCAACAACTTCGACGAAACCGAGTGGAGAGTTGCGCGCAACACGGTTCTTCACTCGCGGCGCTATCCTTCCCATGTGGTGCTGCCGGTGCTCCGCCAGCGAGTGCGCTAGGCGTCCACCAGCGTGCCGTCGCTCAGGTCGAACACCTCGGCGAGCCGCAGCATTCGCTCCTCCAGCACCGTGGAGGCGTTGCCGAGCTGCTGTTTGGCGATGTCCTGAAACTGTAGCACCGTCACGAGCGTGTGCAGCTCTTCTCTGAGATCGTCACGCGGGTCTGCGTCGTCGTCCGAGCTCGAGGGCCCCACTTCGAGTTGGTCGACGAGCAGAAGAGCACGGTCCAGACCGTCGAGCAGTTCTGACGTGGCCATTTCGGTCGCTGAGGAGACCTCGATGAGCTTCTGCTCGAACTCGCTGAACACACTCTCGACCTGACTCAGCGTAGGCGTGGAGTCGCTCAGCTCACTCGGCTGAACCTCCGTCTTCATTTCTCGATCCGGAACATCGGAACCGGTCCTTGGATTGAAGCTAGGCACTCTTTTCTACCATGAAGGATCGGCCGATCGGGCGAAAAAATTACCGGAAGGGAGCGAAATCGCCTCGCGACCACGTCTGCGAGACCCTCGGACGGGGAGAGCCCCAGGCGATTCGCCAGCTCATCCGAAACCGCCGGGAAAGACGAACACCAGCACCACATACTTCACCGCCAGCCCACTCGCGCTGATCAGCAGGGCCTTGAGCCGATTGTAGCGCATGATCCCCGACACTAACAGCATGTTCGGCGACGAAAGCGGCAAGAGGTTGAACGTGAAGATTGCCCACCCTCCCCATTTCTGGAACGTGGCCTTGAACTTCTCAAACTTTTCTCGGCTGATCAGCGTATCCACGACCCGTTCGCTGACCACCCACCCGATTGCGTAGTCGATGGTCTGGGCCAACAAGCCAGTGCCCACACTCAGGCCGATCAACACGAGCCCTGGATGTCCCTCCGCCAAGTAGAGCGGGACCAGGATTTCGACGGGCATGAGTAGGAAAAACAGGTAGCCCGCGAAGTGGATCAAAGCGAACGAAACCAGTCCGACGGGCTCGCCCGCTATGAGCTCCCGACCAATCGTGGACCCGACGATAGCGATGATCGCGACGAGCATGATCAAGACTCCGATCACGCTTTTCTTCGTCAACTTCATCGCTGCCTGGGTTGGGAGATGACGTTCATGGAGCCGCCTCCCAGCACAACGAAGCCGCGCCTCTCCAGATTGCGAGCGGCCGACTGACTCGGTGTCAATTCCCGCCCGTAGTGAAGCGAATCCGGTTGAGCCGCACGTTCCACTCCACCTCGTCCCCGGGGTTCAGGCGGAAGATCTCGGAGAACACGAGAGGCGCCTGGTTTCGGTCACGTATGTTCGTGGGGTCGATGGTATCGGACGAGCCACCTTCGACGACAACGCGGTAATTGCCGACGAGTGCGCTTCGCCGGATGCACTGCCGCATCGTGCGGCCCATGCTGACTTGGCCGAGGCGAATGCGCTCGCCGCGGAACTGATTGAGCTCGGTGATCTCGCCCGGTGCCAGACCCTCGCGTCCGTCCTTGATGAGGGATATGCGACCCGCGGCCCCGCCGCCTTGGGTGTTGTCGATCGTTATGCACGCCTGCGGCGCATTGGGGTCCTCCGGCGTCGAAGCACAACCCGCGAGTGCGAACGTGCCAGCCACGGCGAGGGCCAACCGGTATCTGCTCATCGTACGCTCCTTGGAAGGGAGGCAACGTACCTGTCGAGGGGATGAGAGCAAGCCATCTAGCGATCCATGAAAGCCATCTCACGCGCCTTGCGGCTGCGGTCCTCTCCTCTTAGATGCAGCTATCCATGCACCGCTCTCAGCAGGGAGTTCCAATGACACAATGGCTCAGATCGTCCCTCAACTGCACGGCAACCGCGATGGTACTGGCTTACGGGACGTCGGTAAGTGCCCAGTCCGCACCGACGTCCGCCACCGACATCACGCGTGAGCAAATCCAGACGGTTCTGGCGAGCATGGGCGAGTCGATCGACCGTCAACTCAAGATTGCCGATATCGGCGGTGGAGAGAACGTGGGCGTCGGCATCCTTCATAGGGACGGGGACAACGACACCGACGGCGCGCACCGGGGCATTATCCACGCCCAGGTGACAGAGGTCTACATCATCCTGTCGGGCGGGGGCACACTGCTCACGGGCGGCGACATCATTGACCCGACCGAGCCGTCCGCCGGCAGCATCCTCATCGGGCCTACGTTCTCGGGGCAATCCAGGAACGGCCAGATTCGTGAAATCTCAGAGGGGGACGTCGTGGTCATCCCCGCCGGAGTGCTGCATGCGTGGACGCTCATTCCCGATGAGGTCACCTACCTGAGCGTGCGCATAGATCCGCACCTGGCTCTTCCCGCGGGCTACGTGAACCCGGAGATCCGCTGAGCGGGGGCGACGGGCGCGTTCGGTGACGCGTGAGCCGGCCGAAGCGGCGTCGTGCACACACCGAATCGTTGGAGGTCTACACCTCTCAATGGGGTGGGGGACTGTAGGCCGTGCGGGCCTGGAAGTCTGCTGGCTGTGGGTCCAAGCTGGGGCGCAAGGCGAGTGCTGCGGACCTGCTAAGTCATTCCGCGAATACAGCAATCGTCTGTTAGAGTGCGGCGCCCGGAAAGGCATACGTTCACTCCTTGCACGCCTCGTTGCTTACTGCTAAAGACGGTCGAGAACCGCCCCGACGCTGTTGGTGATGAGGGCGATGAGCGCTCCAAGGAAGAAGCCGAACGCGCCGAAGACGAGGGGCATACCCAGGAGCGCGCCGAACGCCATTAACGTGCCCCAGTTCAGACCGATCGTGAGCAGATCGACCACGACGCCGCCAAAGGAGTAGAGCACGCCGCAAATCAGGCCGACGTAAGCGCCCCACCGAGCGAACCTCGTCGCCGTGGGCCGAATCTTCATGTGAAAACCTGGGCCACCATATGCCTCCGCTCGCGCGTCACGACTCCGGTGGAGTCGACGGAGTTGGGCAGCAGCCATCCGAACCGCCGTCTCGGGGCCAAAGTGGTACGGCACCGGGTCGTGTTCCCATGAGCGTCGCTCCCAACACCGCAGCGTCCCGACCCCACTCTAACGCCTCGCGATTCTGCTGCGCGGCCAGCATGGTGACCCGAAGCGCGAGCCGCAAGGCGAGTGCTTCGGACCCGCTAACTCCTTCCGCGACTGCAGCAATCGCTTGTTAGCTTGAGTCCCGCTCAGACCCTAGAACGATCTCTCGCAAGACCACTCGCTCAACATCGAACTCGTCGGTCTCGACCCCAAGGATCCAGTCCGCTCCAATACGAACCGGCCGGAACGAAGCGGAATGGAAGAGTCGAGCTACAACCCCTGTTCCGTCAGCTGAAAACACCGTCCATCGCCTCGTGCCATCGTCCGCATACGCGCGGACGTAGTCCCTCACCCACAAACGGTCGATGCCATCGGTGCGGAGTTCTGCGTAGGCCGGGAATCGTTTCGCCCTGGGCATCGACCTACCGTATTCACGCATCGAGCGCTCAAGTCCCAGGGTCGCCGCGGAGCCGCCCGCCCAGAGATGGAGCAGGGCCTGGTAGTCGGCTTCTGATATTGCTCGATCGCTACCAACCCATCGCAAGACAGTCTCAAGACCAGAGGTCGTGACCCTCCGCACTTCGTGGTCCTGTGTGTTTCCGTACCAATACCCGCCCGGAGCCAGCGCAAACACCGACGGAACAGCAAACGTAGCCGGCCCAAAGTTGCCATCACGATCCTCGAATTGAGCCACCAAGAACTCTCGTCCCACGAAGGTGACTTCCCCGCCACTGACGTCTAGGAGCACGACCTCTGAGTCAGTGGAAATCACAGGGCGGCCATCGACCAAAGTGCGCTCACTGACCCTGTGTTCGTTGAGTAATCGTCCCGAAGCCCCCAGCCCCAGGCTGGGGCTGTCCCCCAGCAAGTCGGACACAGTGCTCGTTCTCTCCAGGGCACCATCGGCTGAAAAGACAGTCAGACGGCTGTGCGCTACGTCCCACACCAGGAGCGAGTCGCCATTGAGCTCGGTGACCATTTGCGGCCATCCAAATTCGCCTGGGCCGTCACCTCGTCGACCCGTGGTCCAGACGTGCACACCCAGACTATCGAAGACTCGGAGGGAACGACTGCGATCGACAACTGCGATCGAGCCGTCGCCACTCCGGTGAGCGTCAATGACACCGAATAGTTGATAGGCATCATCTCCTTCAGCCACCCCGATACTCACGACGGGCTTCACTTCCAGACTCCATTGAGGGAGCGCCGAGATATCGATGTCGCCGTGGTCGACGATCCGGACGCCGAGACTGTCCCTGACTGAAGCGCCGCCCGCCTGAGGTGCAGGCTCACATGCTCCAATAGCAACAATCACGAAGCCTCCGAGCGCGACTGCTCCGCCACGTCGACTCATCGACCGTGCGTTGAGATTCTGGAAAACGGGCGTCACTCCTGACGGCTGCTGACTCAAGCTAACGTCTCGCGATTCTACTGCGCGGCCAGCATGGTGACCCGATGCGCGAGCCGAAAGGCGAGTGCTTCGGACCTGCTAGGTCTTTCCGCGACTGCAGCAATCGCTTGTTAGGTGTCCGACCACCAGTACGTTATCCTCGCACCGACTCGGAGCCGCCGTCCGACGGCGCGTTCATCCGTGTCCCGAAGACCGTCATTGAATGGCGGACTGCCCACCAGGGACCAAGTCGCCGAGGCATCAAGTCCGATCTGCAGTGATCGGGCCACCTCCCGCGAGAGGACCGCGGAGCCCCCGGCCAGAAAGCCACTCGCAGGCTCTTCGTAGATGCTTCGATCCACCCACGTGTACCCGGCGACAGGACCAACGGCGAGGTGCCACTTCCCCCTCGCCCATGCTCGAGACATATCCAGAAAGAGGTCCCACGTCTTGCCCGAAGTCTCTGCCAACTCGTCCGCATGATGCCCGCGGAGTACAACAATGCTGAAGACGTATTGGTTATCGAACTCCACCCCCGCTTCAAGCCCCAACGCCACCCCATTCGCGAGTCCCTCGAAGAGCTCCTCTCCGACCGAGGCTATAGCCTGCGACCGCACTCCCAAGAAGAAGGCAGTCACTTCTCTCACTTCCACTTCGGTCGCCACCGATGTGGTATTTGGAACGGGCGTCTGTGCCGCGAGGCCGCTCACCCACGCAATCGTTACCAGTCCGAGGCGGCCACCTCTTTGAGCTCCCATCAAACCGCCAGTTCAGAGGACACCTAACGTCTCGCGATTCTGCTGCGCGGCCAACGTGCTGAGCGAAGCGAAGAAACGCCAGCCCCTCTACCGGCGACTGCAGCAATCGCTTGTTAGGCCGCCGCTCCACGGGATCATGCCATCAGCGAAGTCCTAGGACGTCCGTCTCAAAGAACTCCAAGAAGTCAGGTGCCCAAGACTGAGTCCTATCGCCGGCCCGCCACCAGTCGAGAAAGTGTTCGCTCTGAAACCATTGAGCATTCGAGGTGCCCCCACCTGCGCCCAGGTCCTCCGCCTTGATGACCCCCATCTGCATTTGACGAAACCGATTTTCGGTGATTCTGACCGTGGAGATGACGACCCAGCCGTACCGACTCTGGTCCAACGACGATAGGTCGGCGTAGGCTCCTCCGGTTCTCACGAAGTCATAGATTCGAATCCACTCTGGATCAGTCCCGCTTTCGGCTTGCCACTGGATGATCTGATCCGCGGTGGCTTGCACCGCCGTAGCTCGAGCGACTCGGGTGTTCTGACGGATTTCGTACCCGACGAATACCACCGAGAGGATTACACCAAGCGTCGCCGCGGCCTGCTGAACGCTGAGTCGGTCTCCGGTCATTCAATTCCTTTGGTGAAGGCAGTCACCGGGCCACTTCCAGGCCGCCTACCGTCTCGCGATTCTGCTGCGCGGCCAGCATGCCGAAGCCGAGCGCGAACCGTAAGGCGAGTGCTTCGGAGCCACCAGCTTCTCCCGCG